>Ga0302324_100000664_pt1 | contig 87377 bp, 76 predicted proteins | sample Palsa_T0_1_FD_201949 | JGI IMG/M metagenome (GOLD analysis project Ga0302324, IMG submission 201949) | Peat permafrost microbial communities from Stordalen Mire near Abisko, Sweden - Palsa_T0_1 | ecosystem: Environmental > Terrestrial > Soil > Palsa > Peat permafrost | place: Sweden: Abisko...
GCACTACGACGCGAGCGAGCGCAGCAGCTTCGCTGGGTACGGCATGGAAGTGCCCGGACGAGGGGTGAAGGTGGGCCTTCACGCCAGCGGTTCGGTCATCGACCCCGACGCGTCCGAGCGTCCGAGCAGCGGCGAGGTCCGTGAGCGCCTCGCTGGCTACGTGGCGTCGTGGCTGCCAGGACTCGAGGACCGCCCCACCGAGACCGTGAGCTGCATCTACGACTCGACTCCTGGTGAGGACTTCGTCATCGACCGACGGGGCCGGGTCGTCGTGGCGACCGGATTCTCCGGTCACGGGTTCAAGTTCGCACCTGCGGTCGGTCAGCTCGTCGGACGCCTGGCGCGGGGTGAGGTCGACTCCCCGCCCCGATTCCGCTTCCGAGGCGGCTGATCGTCCACCCGACGTCGGCTCAGATCCCGTCCCCGGCGCTACTGTCGCGCTGACATTTAACGATGGTGAGGCTGATGGGGGCTTTAGCAAAGACGTTCGGTGCCGTCGGAACTGTCGCCTTGCTGCTAGCCGGCTCCGGCTGTTCCGCCTCAGGCACGCACAAGTCGGCACCGAACGGAAGCTCGACCAGCCAGGCCCCCGGTGGTTCTGGCACCACCCCGACCAACGCGTCCACGCCTTCCACTACGACCGCCCTCACGGCCTGCACCCTTCCGTTGACTCAAGACCCCTACGACGGGTTCCACATCGGAGTGCCGAGCGGATGGGAGCTCTTCACTCTTCACGGCACCATCGTGGTCTCGAAGGATCCGTCGGCCACGGAGGAGGCCACCGTCACCCCGGTCCTGCTCACCCAAGGGCTTTCGCTCGCCGCCATCTTCTCGGCCGCGCTCGGCTCCCTGCGTGCTGAAATCGAAGGCGCCGGTGGGAAGATGACCGACGACATCACCAGCTCAGACGACGAAGCGCCCGCGGCCACGCTGAGCCTCAGTGAGGGACAGGTTTCGATGTCCGGATCGGCGCGCTTGGCCGTCGTAGCCGACAAAACGGCCCACGGGTCTGCGATAGCCGCGCTCCTCGCCAGCTGGGCTCCGACATCCAGCTTCCCGGCCCAGAGCGCCACGCTTGCCGCCATCGGGTCCTGTTACGGACCTCAGCCGGGCACGCTGTACCAGGTCAGATCCGACCAGGCCTTCACCTACGCCATCCCGGTCGGGTGGACCGTCGATTCCGAAGGCCAGGACAACATCGAAATAGCCGACGGGAACCAAGCGTCGGCTACCTACGTGCTGACCCTGCTCCCTCCGGGCACCGGTGTCGATTCCCCGCAAAGTCTCCTGTCGTACGCGTTCCAAAAGCTCGGCGTTCAGGTCGGCCGGGTTTTGGCTTCGCAGCAGCTGCCCAATCAGCCGGTCTCCAACGGGGTCACCGAAGGCCAGGAGTACGAGGAGTTCACCGGCACCCTGACGGGCGGCCAGGCCATACACGGCTTGGTCTACGTGCTGAGCGACACGGGCAGCAGCACGCCCTCCGGCGTCATCCGCATGGGCTTGGCCGCCACGGCCGAGTGGAACTCCGTCAACGGCGCCCTGACCCACATCGTCAACAGCATTCAGCACAACTTCACCCAGGACCTTCAACAGTGGGAGAACCTCAACCAGCAGGAGCAATCGTTCAATCAGCAGGTCCAGGGCTTCGACTACGCCCTCAACGGGGTAGACCTCGTTCGCGATCCGACCACGGGCGCAACCTACGAGGCCCCTTACGACACTTACTCCGCCACGGGCCCCGACGGCCCCGGCTATTACGACCAGGCGAACAACAAGTTGCAGGTAGAGACGCCCTAAAGGCTTGACCGGCCGAGCCGGACGTAGCTTGGATGGATGCCCACCCCACCCGTGATCGCGTACCGGGGCAATTTCGACTTCGACGTGTCGGCGGGCGCCCTGTGGGAGTCAATCGAGAATGCGGAGCAGTTCGAGCGATGGTGGCCGTGGCTCCAGGAGTTCAGACAGGAGGGCGAGGGCCTTCATGCCGGCACCGTGATGCACGGCGTCGTGGCACCACCGCTTCCTTACCGGATGCGCGTCGACGTAGAGCTCCTGGACTGCAGCCGCCCTACGTCGATCGACGCGGTCGTCCGCCGGGACCTCGAGGGCCGTGCGTCCGTACGTATCAGGCCGAGGGGGTCGAGCGGCTGCACGGTTGAAGCGGCGTGGTCGATCGAGATGATGCAGAGGCCGATGCGCATCGCCAGCCTCGTCGCGCATCCCCTCCTGCGCTGGGGGCACGACCGCGTCGTGGAGACGACGGTACGCAGCTTTCGCCGGCACTTGGCTGCCGCATCAGGCTCTTAGCCGAGCCGCTCGACCGCCAGGGCCGCGGCGAGGATCACGACGCCCCAGGAAAGGGCCCGGAGGGCCTGCTCGAGGGGCCGGATCAGCACCCAGCGGTCGATGGTCTGCGTGGTTCCGTCCTCCATGGTCATCGTCCCGGTCACGTCGGCGACGCGCCGCCGCACCAGTCGGGCCGGCGTGCTCAAGGCCCGCTGGGCGGAGGAGAGGGCGACCGCGGCTGCGGCCGCCAGCACCGGAGCGGTGGCCAGCGCCTGGGCCTGGGCTACATAGGCGGTGAGCACCGGGAACGCGCCCCACGACAAGGCGAACCCGACATCGGTATGGAACAACCCGCCGAACAATTCGGCGTTGTATGCGATCACCAGGACGGGTCCGACCAGCATGAATGGAATGAGTGTCCATCCGGTGCGCACCACTCCCAGCACCCCGAGAGCGAGCGCACCGCCCAGGCCCACCACGGCCACGGCGACGAGCGCAGGAGAGGGGATGGCCGTCTGAAGCGGCCGTCCGTGCAACTCGTCGAGAGCGTGGGCGGCCAGTCCGACGGCGCCGAAGAAGGCGAGCAGGGTAGCGATCAACCGGTCCGTGTGTACGTGGGGCGCGAGTGAAGCGCCGATGACCACATAAGCGAGGAACCAGGCCGTGTACGGAGGGTGCAGCAGCGTCCACCAATCGCGGACCGCTCCTCGTCCTGCCGCGTAGTAAGCGGGTCGAGGCCTGTCGTCGGCGAGGCCCCGTCCCGGCCCATCGCGATCCGGCTCGTCGGAGCGATCATCCATGGGCCGCCGCCTTGGTTCCCCACATGACCAGGCCCCCACCGAGGCTCATGGTCCTCGTCTGCACGTTCTCGATCCCCGCGTGCTGCCACGCATCGATGATCCATTCGACCGGGTAGCGCCGGTAGTGGTGGGATATGTTCGGGCCTAGAAACCTCCCGACCCGGAACCAGGCGCGGCCTCCGGTCAACAGGCCCGCGGCCGGCAGCACCAGTCGGGTGTATAGCCACCACCAGAAACGCCAAAACGGACTCGGCGGGGCCAGGAAGTCGAGGCTGGCGACGACCCCGCCCGGTTTGACGACCCGGGCCAGCTCGGCCAGCGCCGCTTGCGGGGCGTCCACGTAGCGCAGCAGATAGGTAAACATCAGCCCGTCGAACGCGGCGTCCGGGAACGGCAGGCACTCTGCCCGCCCATTGACGAGGTCCACCCGTTCGCCAAGGCCCGCTCCGGCGACGTTGCGCAGGCCCTGTTCGAGCATGTCGCGGGTCAGATCGATCCCGATCACGTGGCTACCGGAGCGCTTGACGGCCTGGATGGCCACGCCGGCGGTCCCGGACGCCACGTCGAGCACGAGAGGCGGCCCCGCGCCCACGACGCGGTCGACCATGGCCGTCCGCCAACGCTTGTTCTGACCCATCGAGAGCACTTCGGCGAGCCGGTCGTAGCGCTGCGGCAGCGGAGCGAACAGCCGCTGGGCAAATATGTTGCGGTCGCCGCCATCCATTCGCACGGTCTCCTTGTTGGTGCCAAGCTGAAGGTGAGCTGACTTCACCGTACGCCGTGAGGTCTTGGAGAGGAGCCGCGATGGGCGCAACGCCATTCGACGTGCTCGTCGTCGGGGGTGGCCCTGGAGGCAGCGTGGCCGCAACCGTCCTGGCCAGAGCTGGTGCTCGGGTCGCGCTTCTCGACAAGTCGGCCTTTCCTCGGGACAAGGCCTGCGGCGACCTGGTCGGACCTCGCGGGGTGCAGGTGCTGACCGACCTGCAGATCTCGTTGCCGCCCGGCCCAGTCGCGGGAGACATGTTCGTCCTGGGGCCGGGCGGTCGTCGGGTCCGGCTGCCATCCTTCGCGGGCCTCACCTATCCCGGCCACGCTCGCGTGATCCCGAGGGTCAGGCTCGACGCCTTCCTCTACGACGAGGCCCAGCGCAGCGGAGCCACCTCTTTTACCGGGCGAGCCGAGGAGCCACTGTTCGACGGGGGAGCGCTGGTCGGATTCCGCACCAGCGCCGGCGACGTACTGCGGGCCCGAACGGTCATCGGCGCCGATGGGGCGACGAGCAGGGTGGCCGCGGTTGCCGGCCTGGTCGATCCCGACCGAGTCCTTTGGGGGTTCGCGGTGCGAACCTACCTTCCACAATCGGTGGATCTGCCCACCATCGCCATGTGGACATTGGATCGCTGGCGCGCCCTGCCCGGCTACGGATGGATCTTCCCGGGGGAGATGGGAACGGCCAACTTGGGGCTAGGGGTAGGCACGCTATCCAGGCGGACCGGCGCAGCCGTGGCCACCAAGCTCCTGCCCGATTTCATGAACTACCTGCACTCAGAAGGGATGCTCGAAAGCCGGCCCCAGGGCCCCGCCGGTCGCGTTCTGGGCGGCTGGCTAAAGATGGGGATGGTGGGCACCACCCCTGCTGCCGGGAACGTCCTGCTGGTCGGCGACGCCGCCGGGTTGGTGAACCCGCTCCAAGGAGAGGGGATCGCTCAAGCCATGATGAGCGGTCGGGCCGCCGCCGACGCGGTGATCCGTGGACCCGGTCAGGCTGCCGTGGCCTACACCCAAGAGCTGGCGCGTGAACACCTTCCGTATCACCGGATAACGGCCGCGCTGCAGTCCAACCTGCTCGACCGGCCACGGGTCGTGGCCGGCGTGGGCCGCCTGCTCACCGCTCCAGGCCTGGGCCGCGCCGTGGCCGGGGGCTGGGCGGTGTTCTGGAACGAATTGCTCGACGGCGCTCCACCCGGGCGGTCGCGGCGGGTCGCAACGGCTGCGACCGCGATGGGGGAGTTGGTTACCAGGCGTTCCGATGCGGCCTCTTGGCTCGATCGCGTCTACCACCGAAGCCCCGGCGCACCTGGAACTCCGCACCCGGGACCCGGGTCGGGAAGTCAGCTGGGCCAAGACGGACTCATCCCCTCGAGGAGCGACTAAGTACCCGCCAGCTCTGCCACCACCGGCGCGATCTGATCCATGGCGCCCTCGCCCTGCACGACGAAGTAGCTCGTCCCCCATCTCTCGCGCCCGGCCCGGAGCTGATCGGCCACCGCCGCAGCTTCACCTACCCACGCGTAGGGGGAGGCGTCGAGGTCTTCGGGCGAGATCGAGAAGAGCTGCGCCATCTGGTCCCGTTCGGCCCCAGCCCCCGGGCCGACCGTCGCCGCGAACACCAGGATGTTGAGCTCGAGCTGGTCGAAGCGCTCACCGGCTGCGTCGCGCACCCATTGAAGCTTCTTGTCGACGGCGGCCGGAGTGGTGTCGGCGGCGGCCGAAGCGTCGATGTAACCCTTGGGCAACGTAGGATTGATGCCGACGATGTCAGCCTCACGGGCCGCGATGCCGAGCACCTTGGGAGCCCCACCCCCGACGAGTATCGGCGGTCCGGGTTGCTGCGCCGGCTTGGGCAGCCCGTCGAGATTGGTGATGCGGTAGTGGTCACCGTCGAAGGAGAACGGCCCCGCCGCCCACAGGCCCTTGTAGATCGCGATGGCCTCGAGCAGACGGGCGATTCGGACCCCGTCGCGCTCCTTGGGGATGCCGGACTCCTCATAGTCGGTGTTCATCCACCCCGCCCCGATACCGAATTCCAGCCGGCCCCCGGACAGCAGGTCGATCGTGGCCGCCTCCTTGGCGAGCACGACCGGGTGCTTGTAGTCGTTGTCCCACACCAGAGCTCCGACCCTCAACGTGCTGGTGGCGTCGGCCGCCGCCATGAGCGCTGGGACCGGAGCCAGCTGGTCTCCGAAGTGGTCGGGGAGGAAGAGAGACGAGAATCCGAGGCCCTCGGCCTTGCGTGCCAGGGCGGCCCACGCCGGACCGTCTGGAGCCGCGTTCACTTGGACGCCGAAGCGGAACTTTCTTGGATGGGCCACGGGTTCTCCTCGTCGAGGGGTGGAAACTTCAGCCCAGTGTGTAGCCGACGCCAGAGGAGGTGCGAATCAGGTCGCCTTCTGGGTCGCCGAGCTTCTGGCGTAGGCGGTGCACGTAGGCGTGCAGGTACTGGGCTTCGCGTTTGTAACCCGGTCCCCAGACTGAAGACAGGATCATCTCGTGGGTGCAGGTTCGCCCGGCATAACGAGCCAGGAATGCGAGCACGTCGAATTCCTTGGTCGTGAGATAGACCGGCTGGCCCTCGAGACGGGCCTCGTGGTGGACCAGGTCCAGCTCGAGCGGGCCGGCGCAAAGCGTGGTCTGGGCGGAATCGTCGGCACCGACGGTCCGGTGACGGAGCGCTGTGCGGATGCGGGCTTCCAGCTCGGCCATGCTGAACGGCTTGGTGACGTAGTCGTCCGCCCCGCCGTCCAACGCCGCCACCTTTCGGTCCTCGGAGCCGATGGCCGACAGCACGAGGATCGGGACCTCGCTCCACTGCCGGATCCGCCGACACACCTCGATGCCGTCGACGTCGGGCAGCCCCAGATCGAGGATGACGATGTCCGGTGAGGTGACCGCAGTTTGGGATACGCCCAGGTCACCGCTGTTCGCGGTGACGACGTCGTGGCCCCCGGCTCGGAGGGCGAGCCTGAGCGCACGTACCAGGGAAGGGTCGTCGTCGATGACCAGGACTCGAGCCACCGTCGACTACCTGCCACTGCCGTTTGACGGCGCCGCGGTGAGGGTGAACACGAAGCGGGCTCCGCCTTCGGGCGGGCCCTCGACCCAGATTCTCTCGCCGTGGGCCTCGAGGAAGGCCTTGGCTATGGCCAGCCCCAACCCTGATCGGCCGCCGGTGTCGAAGCGCACGAAGCTCCCGAAGACCGCGTCCCTTTCGGCTCGCGGTATCCCGGGACCGCAGTCGGACACTCCGATGCAAACGCGGCTGCCGTCCGACGACGCGGTGACTGAGATCGCCGTCATCGGAGGGCCGTGCCGGTCCGCGTTGTCGAGCAAGTTGACCAGAACCTGGCCGATGAGCAACGGGTCCACGTCCACTTGGGGGATCCCATCGGGCAATTCGATGTCCACCTGGCGATCGCCCAGGGCCGGGCGCAACCCGGCCACGGCGTCACCGATGAGGTCCAGCACCGACGACGGACTCCGCTCCAGCTGTAGAACGCCAGCCTGGTATCTGCTCATGTCCAGCAGGCTGGTCACCAAGCGGGTCAGCCGGTCGGTCTGAACATCTATGAGGCCGTGTAGCTCGTCGACGTCGGCCTCCGACAGCTGGACGTCGGGGTCCAGCAGGGTCGAGGATGCGACCTTCATGGTTGCCAGCGGCGTGCGCAGGTCGTGAGACACGGCGCCGATCAGATCGCGCCGTACCTGGTCGACCGCTTCGAGCAGTTCCGAGCGCAGCGCCTGATCCCGCAGCTGGGCCCGATCCAACGCCATGGCGGCGTGATTCGCGAAAGTGCGCAGGAGACTCCTGTCCGCGTCAGAGGCGGGCAGGCCCTTTAGAGCGAGTATCCCAATGGGACGCCCGACGACCGACAGGGCCACGGCGCGTAACTCTCCTGGTCCGCCCGACGCGGTGCCAACGCGGACAGGGACCCCCGACTCTGGGTCGAGCTGGTGGAGCTCGTCCGCCGACATCGGTTCGCCGGCCGACGCCACCACCTCCAGCTGATCGTCCGACGGCAGAAGGACGGCGACTCCAGCCACCTCGAAAACGGACCTCACCGCGTTGACCACCGTCTCGAGGAGCTCGCCGACCGAGCGATCTTCTACCAGAAGCTCGGACAGGTCGAACAGCCGCTGGGTCTCGAGCGCCCGGCGTTGAGCTTCGGAACGCGCCACCTGAAGGCGCGCCACAACCTGGGCCACCAGCAACATCACCAGCACGTAAACGCCGAGCGCGACCCAATTCTCGGCGGCCCCGACGGTCAAGGTGTAATAGGGCGGAATGAAAACAAAGTCGTAGACGAGGAACCCGGCCGCCACGCTGGCTACGCCACCCGTGTACCCACCGACGATCACGCCGGCCACCACCGGCAGGACCAGCACCAGGCCCGTGGTTGCAATGCTCAGGTGAGAGCGCACCGGGATCATGGCGGCGCCGACCGAGAGGGCGCTGGCGACGCCGACTGCGGAACCGATCACACCCCGTCTCATCCCTCCATTCTCCCACCGCCGGCTGACATCGCAGCCGGCCAGGCGTCACATGGCGGCCGCATCCTGTGGAACCCTATGTACCGAATGAAGCCTCCTGTCTTCTCACGTGGTGAAAAAGAGTGACCACCTCGCCGCCGACTACCCCTCCACCGCACGAGGGAGGCGTGGGAGGCGGGGGTCCAGCCGCACCTACCGATCGGGCTGGTATCGCCTCCGACACGACCGATGTGGTGGCGCCGGCCGGCCACTTCCGCGTCTACCTGGGTGCAGCCGCAGGGGTGGGCAAGACCTACGCCATGCTCAGCGAAGCGTTGCGGCGCAAGCAGCGTGGCACCGACGTGGTCATCGGATTCGTCGAATCCCATGGGCGGCTCCACACCCAGGAGATGACCGAAGGCCTGGACGTCATGCCGCGGCAATCGGTCGACTACCGCGGTACCCACTTCGAGGAGATGGATCTGCCTGCGGTCCTGGCTCGGCATCCGAAGGTCGCACTCGTCGATGAGCTGGCTCACACCAACGTCCCGGGATCTGGTCGTAACGAGAAGCGATGGCAGGACGTCCTCGAACTGCTCGATGCCGGCATCGACGTGATCACCACCGTGAACATCCAGCACTTGGAAAGCATCGCTGACGCCGTAGAGCAGATCACTGGTGTGCGGATTCGCGAGCGCGTTCCCGACTGGGTGTTGCGCAAGGCCGACCAGATCGAGCTGGTCGACTCCTCGCCCGAGCAGCTGCGCCGCCGGATGCTGCACGGCAACATCTACCCGCCTGAAAAGGTACCGCAGGCGTTAAACAACTTCTTCCGCCACGACAACCTGATCGCCTTGCGGGAGCTGGCCCTGCGTTTTCTTGCCGACGAGACGGAAGAGGAGCTGCTCGAGCACTTGCAGAGACGGCACACCGAAGTCCTGTGGGAGACGAGCGAACGCATCCTGGTCGCGGTCACTCGGGCTCCGGGAACCGACGCAATCGTGCGTCGGGCGGCCCGCATGGCGTCGCGGATCAAAGCCGACCTGCACGCGATCCACGTCGTCACCGGCGAGTCCACCAAGGCGGACGACCAGCTGTTGACCCTTCGTCAGGTGGCGTCCGACGTCGGTGCAGACTGGACCGAAGTGCAGGCCGACGATCCGGTCAAGGCCATCATCGACTTCGCCCGCAGCACCCAGATCACCCAGATCGTTCTCGGCTCGAGCGCCCGAGGCCGGTGGCAGGAGCTGCTCGGCGGTGGGTCCATCGTTCGCCGGGTCACCCAGTTGGCTTCGTCCGCCGGCATCGACGTGCACATCATCGCCCGCCGGGACGCCAGCGCCGCGCTCGACGCCCCCTCTGACGACGGCGACCATTGACGGCGGCGGGGGCGCCGTGTTCGATCTTGCATCGGTTGCACGATTTGTGTCGCCTGGCGCCACTTTTCGAACACGCGAAGCAAGATTGAACACGCGCCGAACCGCTTTGAGCCCCTACCTCCGGCCCCGACCCACCGCAGGCCCGGGCCCGCCGGGCCCGGGTACCCGCAGGCGGTCCTCCGGCGGCTCGGGCTACCTTCGTGATACCTGGCCCTGGAGGGTGAAATGCGCACCGAGATTTGCGATCTGCTGGAAATCGAGTTCCCGATCTTCGCCTTCAGCCACTGCCGGGACGTGGTCGCCGCCGTAAGCAAGGCTGGCGGCATGGGCGTTCTCGGCGCGGTGGCCTACTCTCCAGAGCACCTCGAAGTGGCCCTGACCTGGCTGGACGAGCACGTCGGTGACCGCCCTTACGGCGTCGATGTCATCGTTCCCGCCAAGTATGTCGGCGACGACGCGGGCGGGATGACTGCTCGGCAGGCCGTTGACCTCATCCCACCGGAGCACCGCCAGTTCGTCGACGACCTGCTCGATCGCTACGGGGTCGCCCCCCTCCCCGAACAAGACCCACGCGATGGTGATCGGCTGATGCCATTCTCGAGTCAGAGCGCCCACGAGTTGCTCGACGTGGTCTGGAACCATCCGAAGGTGCGGCTCATCGCCAATGCGCTCGGGCCGGCGCCCGACTACCTGGTGGATGAGGCCCACGCCCGGAACCTGGTCGTGGCCGGGCTGGTCGGCAAGGTCGTGCACGCACGGCGGCAAAAGGACGCCGGGGTAGACGTGATCGTCGCCCAAGGTTCGGAAGCGGGCGGCCACACTGGTGAGATCGGCACCATGGTCCTCATCCCGCAGGTCGTGGATGCCGTGGCTCCGGTGCCCGTGCTGGCCGCCGGAGGCATCGCGGACGGCAGGCAGGTCGCGGCAGCGCTGGCTTTGGGGGCCCAGGGAGTCTGGTGCGGATCGGTGTGGTTGACCACCGAGGAAGCCGAGACCCACCCGGTCGTCAAAGCCAAATTCCTTGCCGCCACCTCGGCTGACACGGTTAGGTCGCGATCCAAGACGGGTAAGCCGGCCCGCCAGCTCCGATCCGCTTGGACCGAGGAGTGGGACCGCCCAGACACGCCCGATCCGCTGCCGATGCCCCTCCAGTCCGCGCTCGTCGCAGAGGCCGAGTTGAGGATCGCCCGGAGAGCGGCCTCCAACGACGGGGCCCGCCAGCTCATCAACTACTTCGTCGGTGAGGCCGTCGGCCAGATGAACCAGAGCAAGCCGGCTGCCACAGTGGTCATGGACTTCGTGGACTCTTACATCGAGGCCGCTACCCGCCTCGGATCGACGGTCGCCTCAACCACTGCATGAACGCAAATCACCTGGTTTCCCAATACGGGTATTGGGCTGTGTTCGTGCTCGTGGGGGCCGAAAGCCTCGGGGTACCGCTTCCAGGTGAGACCGTCCTGATCGCGGCCGGCACTTACGCCGGCCATACCCACCACCTGTCGGTGTGGCTCATCTTCGCGGCCGCTGCTTCCGCTGGGATTATCGGCAACAACATCGGCTATTTGGTAGGGATCAAAGGCGGCTACCCGCTGCTTCGGCGTTACGGCCACTACCTCCACATCAGCGACTCCGACATCAAGGTTGGGCGCTACGTCTTCGACAACCACGGCGGGAGCGTCGTCTTCTTCGGCCGCTTCGTCGCCATTCTGCGCACGTACGCAGCCTTTCTCGCCGGCACCAATCGAATGCCTTGGCGGGAGTTCCTCCCGTTCAACGCGGCGGGCGGGATCGTGTGGGCGGCCATCTTCTCCTTCGGTTCCTACTCTTTCGGCAACACCCTGCGCCACGCCTCGGGGACGATCAACTTGATCCTCGGGGCCGTCGCCGTGGTCGCCATCGTGGTCGCCATCGTCATCATCCGGCGCCAAAGCAAACGGCTCGAAGCTCGGGCCGAGGCCGCCTACCCGGGTCCCCTGCCAGACTGAGGATCCATCGCTCGAGGAGGGACTTCCTACATGCAAGCTCATTCGAAAGACGAGGTCCGACACCGGCAGATCGAGACCAACGGGATAGGCCTCCACGTCGCCGAGCAGGGCGACGGCCCGCCCGTGATCTTCTGTCACGGCTTCCCGCACGTGGGATACGTGTGGCACCACCAACTGCCTGCCGTGGCCGCCGCTGGCTTCCGGGCCGTCGCCCCGGACATGCGCGGATACGGGCGCAGCTCCGCCCCGGTCGGTCCCGCGGCCTACACCAATTTGGAGGCCGTCGCCGACCTGATGGGCCTGCTCGATGACCTCGGGGAGGAGAAGGCGGTCTTCGTGGGCCTCGACTTCGGAGCCGCTCTCGTGTGGGAGTTGGCCCTGAGGGAACCCGAGCGGATCCGTGCGGTCATCGTCTGCAACAACCCGTTCGTCGGGCGCGGTCGTCGCCGGCCGAGCGAGATGTGGGCCAGGATGGCGGAGAGCCACTTCCTGCATCTGCACTACTTCCAGACGCCGGGGCCGGCGGACGACGAGCTCAATGCCAATCCAAGACGGTTTCTTTCGAGCATCTACCACGCCTTGAGCGGCGCCTTTCACTACCTCGATATCTGGCAGGTCGAATCAGCGGGAAACAGTTACCTCGAAGTGCTGCCCAAGGCTCCACCCCACCCGTGGTCCTGGATGAGCAACCAGGAGTTCGAAGTGTTCGTGTCTGAGTTCAGCCGCACCGGGTTCACGGGCGGGCTCAACTGGTACCGGGCGCTGGACCTCAACTGGGAGCTGACCGAGCAATTCGCCGGGGCCACGGTGGACGTCCCTGCATTTTTCATGTACGGGGAGCGCGACTGCGACATGGAGGGCTTCAGCGGCATGGACCCGCTGGGGATGATGAAAGAACGGGTACCGGACCTCCGAGAGGTAGCCATGATCCCCGAAGCCGGTCACTTGATCCAGATGGAGAAACCGGCCGAGGTCAACGCCCTCATCACGCGTTTTCTGAAGTCTCTTTGATCAACCGAGCAAAGCCGCGATCGGCGAGAGCGCCACGCGCTTCGTCTACCCCTTGCACACGCACGGCGTCGAATCCGAGGGCGACGGCCTGTTCCACGTTGATGGCGTTGTCGTCGAGGAAGAAGATGTTGGTCGGGTCGACGCCGAGCTCGGAGGCGACGTGGTCGAAGATCTCCGGGTCCGGCTTCACCAGACCGAGCTGATACGACAGAAACGTGACGTCGAACATCCCGGCCAGGCCCCATTCCGCTTGGTCGGTCCAATGGATGCTGTTGGTGTTGCTGAGGCACCCCACCATCGCTTGGCGTCGAACGGTGGCCACCAGGTCGACGGCGCCTTCGTGTAGGCCGTCCGGCCAGTTCCGGAAGCTCTCGAGGAATTCGGCCGCCGTGACGGGCAGGTCCCAGTCGGCGACCACGCCGGACGCGAACTCGGGCCCGGCGCACTGGCCCCGCTCGAAGCGGCGCACCCACTCACAGCTGAGCCATCGCCGCCAGACCTCGGCCTCATCGTCGATTCCGGCCAGCTCCTGCATGGCCGATACCCCGGCCAGGCGGATCAGGACCCCGCCGAGGTCGAAGAGGACGACTTGTGGTCTGGTTCCCGCCATGCCCGTAGAGCATGTCACGGAGTCGGCTAGGGGCTGGGCACCCAGCTCCCGTGGAATCCGTGGGGCACCCTCGCCGGCAGGCTGGCCGATGCCACGGTTTCCAACGTAACCGCGTCGACGATCGTCAACTCGCTTCGGTCCGCCTCGCGGTCGTATACGAAGCCCATCAGGACGCCGTCGTCTTCGGCCGATCCGCCGTCGTTGGGAATGAACACGAACTCGTCGAGTTCGTAGCGATCCCCAAAGGAGCGGACGTTGGTGCTGCCGGCGGCCAGGTCGTAACGGATCAGATCCTGGAAGGCGGGCGCGATGCCTGCGTCATCAGGATTCACGCCGACGGAGTACCCGAAGCGGTGGCGCCGGCCGATCAGGCGCTCGTCCATCCGCGGGAACTCGTGGCCGCGGTCATCGAGTCGCTCCTCGATGACCTTCCCCGCCCTGAGGTCGACGGTCCAGCGTTCCAAAGTGGGGTGCCCCTCGCTCGGGCCTCGGTGCTCGGTGGCGAACGTCTTCGGGTGTCGGGTCACGTCAAGTACGACGCCGCCATCGACGTCATAGCCGTTGAGGGGGTGGTACACGTAGCACGGCTCCACGTCGACCCATCTCACGTCGTCGGCCCCACCGTGGCGCGGCATCACGCCGATCCGGGACCGGTAGTCGGGATCCCAGGAGTATGGGAACACGCCTGATGCGGCGTGCTTCGAGACGGCCTTGGCCACCCTCTCGGGTACCGGCCGCCGCCCCACGGCCAGGTTGGTAAGGAACGCCCCTGGACGGGCCAGGACGGCCGGCATGCTCGACGTGGCCTTGCGGGCGTCGAAGGTGACCGGGAGGTCGTAGATGATCACGTTGTGCTCGGTCAGGGTGAAGGCGTGCATCATGGGGCTGCCGCCGACTTCGATGTCCACCGTGCGCCGGACCCGGCCGGCTGCGTCGATGACCGAGTACTGCACCTTGTTGCCCCACCCCCAGTAGTAGGAGACGGCGTGAAGCTCTCCCGTCTCGGGGTCGCGCAAGGGGTGGGCGGTGTAGCCGCCGGACAAGGTGCCATCGAAGTCACAAGGTCCGATGGTGTCGAGCTCGTCGTCGAGCTCGTAGGGCCGCGAGCCCCCTTCCACGATGGCGAAGGTCCGGCCGGCGTGGCCGACCACGTGGGTATTGGCGGAGAAGTCGAAGTCGGCGTGGATGCGGCCGGGGCGGGTCGGCTCGCCCAGCGCGGCGGCAACGTTCGCCGATCGCACGAACCGGTTGCGGTACCACTCGACGCGGCCGTCACGAATCCGTAGCCCGTGCACCATGCCGTCCCCGAGGAACCAGTGGTAAGTCGCCGGATCCGGGTCACCGAGCGGGTTGGGTCCGTTGCGAAGGTACCGGCCGTCCAGGTGTTCCGGGATCGAGCCGGTGACGGGTACTTCGAGCACCGTCAGTTCGTCGCGGACCGGACCGAAGTTGCCTTCCAAGTACGGGTTGGTGGTGGTCATCGATGTCATGGGCGCTCCTCGTCGAGGACTCAGGCGATATATAGCATCGCTATGCCTTATCTATAGCACTGCTATGCCATACTGTCAATGGTGAGCCCGCGAGTCGCCGACCCCGCCATCCGAGCTGCCCTGATCCAAGCGGCGGCGAGCATCACGGCCGACGAAGGGCGCCACGCCCTCACCCTGCGCAGGTTGGCGAGGGAGGTGGGGACCTCGACCATGGCGATATACACCCACTTCGGCAGCATGGACGACTTGCGCCGCGAAGTCCGGCGGGCGGGCTTCGCCAACTTGAGCTCCTACCTGGGGTCGGTGCGGCGGACGCGCGACCCGGTGGCGGACCTGGGGCTCCTGGGTTGGGCCTACTACATGAGCGCCACGGGTGAGCCGAACCTGTATCGGGCCATGTTCCTCGACGGCCCGGTGGACGCCGAGGACTTCGGCGCCGGGATCGAGACGTTCGAACAGCTCGTGGCCGCGGTGCGCCGGTGCGTCGACGCCGGACGGTTTTCGCCGGCCGACCCAGTCCATCTGGCCACGGAATTCTGGTCGGCCACCCATGGATTGATAAGCCTGCAGTTCGCCAACCTTCTCCCCGCCGGCGAGGCCGTCGACCGGCTGGCCTCGGTGTCGATGAGCTTGTACTTGGGCTACGGCGACGAGGCCAACGCAGCCAGGCGGTCGATGGCCCTGACGGGAAAGCGGGCGGCCGCCTTTTCGCTCGAGCAAGCCAGCTGAACCCGGAACGCCCGAACGGGTTCTCGCGGGAAAAGGGCCGACTGAGAGCCCGCTGAGAGGCGAGCGGCGAATCCGGCGCCGCCAGTCCCGGTCGTGGTAGTACGGGGGGTATGTCGCGGCCCGCCGACCCTCGCCAAGTCGACGTCGACGGCCACGCCACCGAGATAGCCGAGCGGGGTTGGACCGTCATCGAAGACGCCATCGAACCGGACCTCATCGAGGCCCTGACCGTTGAGCTCGCCCGGCTGGAGCGCGAGCTCGACGTGCAGCCGGCCGACAACTCCTTCGAGGGTCACAAGACGTTGCGGGTGTACAACCTCCTCGCCCGCGGGCAAGTCTGGTGGCAGGTTCCGGTGTACTCGTCTGTCCTGCCCGTGGTGGAGCGGGTACTGGATCCCGGTTGCCTCGTATCGTCGCTGTCGTCGATCAACATCGGGCCGGGTGAGGTCGCGCAGCCCATCCACGCTGACGACCAGCTGATCCCGATCCCCAAGCCCCACCCGCCGACCGTGTGCAACACCATGTGGGCTCTAACAGATTTCACCGAAGCAAACGGGGCCACCCGGGTCATCTCGGGCACCCACCTGGCAGACCACTCGCCGAACTACGGTCAGCCTTACGAATCCGAGCCGGCGCTCATGAAAAAGGGGAGCGTCCTGGTCTGGCACGGCAGCCTCTGGCACGGCGGAGGTGCCAATGGCACTGATAGACGGCGGGTGGGAATCGCCATGAACTACTGCGCCGGCTACATCCGCCAGCAGGAAAATCAACAGCTCGGGATCCCGCCTGCCCTGGTGGCCCGCATGCCCGAGCGACTGAAGGAACTCGTCGGCTATGGCATCTACAACGGTCTCATAGGGCACGTCGACAAGCAGCTCCCCGCCAACCTGCTCGCCCGATCGGAGGGGCCGGAAGGGGCCGCGGCCATGGTCTGGGACGTCGTCGGCTAAAGCGTGGAGGTAGGCGAACCGGTCGTCGGCGACCAGGTCGAGGGGGCGCGAGGGCGCCGGTTCCCGGCCCTGGACCCCGAACCGCCGCCTCGCTCGTGGCGGTGGAAAGGTTTCGTCACGCTCGCGGTAGTGGCGGTCGCGGCCCTCGTTTCCGTCTTCACCCTACTGATCGTCGGCTCCGGATCCAGGTCGCATCCGCCGCTCGTCACGAGCGACGTCGTCGCGACCGGCGCCGTCGTGTACGTGAGCCCGACTGGAGCCGTCGTCGAAAGCAAGCCTGATGGCTCCGACCCTTCTCCTCGACCGTCACTGGGCGATCTTCATCGGTACCCATACGCGAGCAGGTCTCCGGACGGCCGGTTTCTGATCGCGGGAAGCGGGACGGTGATGTCGATTCACGGAACCAACCTGGCGATCGTCCGCACGAAGTTGAGATTGGGCCAGGCCTTCCAAATCGGCTTCCCGGACGCCTTTTCCGACCACGACCAAGCGGTCGTGGTCCAGCAGGCCGTCACCCCCGGGAGCTCTTCATCGTCGTCGCCGTCGTGGACCGTTCCGCTGGCCACGGGCGTGCCCGTCTCTCTCGGTCGGGCTGACGGCGTGGCCGGCGACCCGCAGCAATTGGGAGCCTTCGTATCCGTGGCACAGCCCGGCACAAAGGAGAACGGCTCGGACACGAACCCTCCGCCTGACGTCGAAGTCCAGCTGCGAGATGTCGGAAAGCCGGTCGTGACGCTCGCCACCGCGGCGGCCCTCAATGCCGATCTGCACGAGAGCGTGAGCACCCCAGTGTCTCTGTTCCCTTACCCGAGCCCGGATGGCGACGAGGTCGTCGTCGCCGTGGTCGCCGTCAACAACAGCGGTACCGCCGGGCTGGTCGTGCTTGATCGGACCGGTCAGCCGGTAGACGAGACCGTGGCCAACGTGGGAGCGAACCAAGGCATCGAGCCTACGTGGTCGCCCAACGGCGCCTCCCTGACGTATGTCGATTCCGGCGATTCGGGTCTGGATCTCAACTTCTGGACTCCAACCGGATCTGCGTCGTCGCGGTTGATCCCGTTTTCGCTCCAGTTCGCCGGATCCTGCTTGTGGTCGCCCGACGGGGAGTGGGTCCTTTGCGAGGCGGGCACCGGCCAGGGGGAGCTGTGGACCCTCGCTCAGGTAAATGGTCCGGCCTTTGCCAGCTTCCCGGCTCCCGGGGAGCTCCTTGCTTGGATCGGCAAATGAGAGGAGTCGGCTCGCTGTCCTCCCTCGGTCGAGGGGTGAGATCCCGGGCCGGGGCCAACGCCATGATCCTCGTGATGGCCGTGGTCGCCGTCGCCTCTGCCGTGGCCGGGCCCACCTACTACGCGGCTGCGCGTCTTTCGATCCTGCGCGATAACTTCATCTCCGCCCCCGTTGTGGCACGGGGCTTTGAGGCCACCCAGTACGGGCAGCTGTCCGGCACACTGCAAGCGCTGCAGTCGGAGATCGCGGGCGCCGCACCGGGGCTGGGCCGGTTGTCCGATCAGCCGACTGAGGCGATCGAGGCGACCGTGATCGATCCCGACACCAATTCGGGGACGACCCTCGTCTGGCGCTCCAATGTGTGCGCTCATCTCCGAATCCAGGGCGGTTGCCCCACCGCCAAGGACCAGATCATCATTAGCCAGTCCTTTGCGTCGACGACCGGGCTGCGCATTGGAGAGAATATCGATCTGCCGAGCTGGTCTCCCATGACCGTAGTTGGGATCTACGCCGTGCCATCGGGCTCCGACGACTACTGGTTCGATCGAGCCTCGACCTACTTCCCTTACGAAGATTCACAATCGGGTGGCTCTCGCAGCTCGGCCGTCCTCACCGAGGACGCCCTTTTCTCTACCGAAGCCACCATGACGACCGCCCCTCTGGCGTCCCAGGGGGAAGTTGTGATCGACGACCTTCTTGACGTCCCCAACTTTCGCACCAGCGATCTGGCCTCCCTGTCACGACAAATCGTGGGCTTGTCGGATAGCGACGAACTCTCCGGCGCCCAAGCCGTCATCACCAGCACCATCCCCCAGACGGTCTCCTCAGTCCAGACGGCCTGGTCCGCCCTCGCCATCCCCGTCCTTCTGATCACCCTGCAACTGCTCGGCCTGGCGTGGCTGCTTCTGTTTCTCGTCGTGTCCGAGGCGGTCCGGGCTCGAGGACCGGAAGTTGCCCTGGCGAAGCTGCGCGGTCAGGGCCGGATCCGGACGACGGCCTTCGGCCTGTCCGAACCGGTGGCTGTCATCGTGGCGTCGTTGCCGTTGGGCGCCCTTGCCGGCTGGAGCGCAACCTGGTTGCTGGGGCGATCCTTGTTGCGGGCGGGCACCCCGGTCGGGCTGCCCGCTATCTCGTGGGCGGTGGCCGCGGCCGCCACCGCCGGGGGGCTGGCGTCCGTAGTCCTCGCGTCCTGGAAGACGCTACGGCGACCGGTGGTAGAGCAGTGGCGGAGGGCCAGTACCGCTGGCAACGATCGCACTTGGGTTCTCGACTCGATCCTGCTGACCGGCGCCGTCGCTGGGTTGGCCGAGTTGCTGGCGACGGGCAAAGTGTCCTCCGCCCACCGCAGCGCGCTCAGCCTCCTCGTTCCCGGGCTCCTGGGAGTGGCCGTGGCCGTGGTCGCTTCCCGGGTGTTGCCGGTCGCTTGTCGAGCCGTCATTCGAGGGTCTCGCGGCACCGGACTCGCCGCCTTCCTGGCCTTGAGGCAAGTGGCGCGGCGGCCGGGCGGTTCACGCACGACCATCATGCTGGCGACGTCCTTCGCGCTGGCGACCTTTTCCTTGTCGGGTTGGGCTCTCGACCGGGCCAACTTCCGGACCGTCGCCAACTCCCAGGTCGGCGCCTCCACCGTCCTGAGCGTGGTCGCTCCGACCGGCACCGACCTCGGAACCCTGGTTGCCAAAGCCGACCCGACGGGTCGCCAGGCAGCCGCCGTCGAGGAGTATTCGAGCAACGGCGTGGTGACCATCGCGGTCGATCCTCAGCCTTGGAGCCGGGTCATCGATTGGCGGACCGCGGTTGGGCCGGGGAGCAGGGAGACCCTTCAGCAGGCGGTGGCTGCCCTCGATCCGCCCGAGCCGCCTCCCTTGGTGTTGGACGGCGACACCGTCCAGTTAGACCTGGCCGTCAAGTCTCTGTCCCCGCCGGGCTCGACGCTCTCGCTCGACGTTTTGGCGACCGGTGCCACTGCTCCGACGCCGGTATCGCTCGGGGTCCTGCCGAAGACGGGGCCCGTCTCGCTGCGTGGCTCCCTGCCCGGCTGCCCCTGCATCGTCGAGGATCTGTCCGTCGTGCCGCCTCCGACCGCGTTCGCGGCGGCAGCCCCGATCGGCAGCATCGATTTTCGCGCCATGGAAGTTCACGGCTCGGGCGGTTGGCGGACCGTCGACTCCCGCTTCTCCAGCTCGACGGCGTGGATTTCGCCGGGCGACCAGCCCACCTCTAACATGGTCACGGCCGGGTCGGCGGGTTTGGCTTGGACGTTCGACTCTCAGCTCGACGGTGAGGCCGTCCTGAGCGTGGTCGACCGACCCTCGCCGGTCCCAGCATTCGCTTCGGTGGCAGTCGCCCCAAAGGGTCCGTACTCGGCCACCGGTCTCGACGGGACCTCGTTGCCGGTGGACGTCAAGGCGACCCTCGCAGCCGTGCCCGGCGCACCCGCTGACGGTGTAGTCGTCGACCGTCGATTCGCGGAGCTGGCCAGCACCGGCGATCTGGTGCTGGCGCAGCAGCAAGTGTGGCTGGCGCCCGGCGCCGCGTCACGAGTCGTTCCCAAGCTCGAAGCCGAGGGGGTGAAAGTGACCGCAATAGAGACTCAGTCGGGCTACACCAAGACCCTCACCCGCCAGGGCCCTGGTCTGGCTGGAGTGCTGTTCCTCGGCGAAGCAGGGATCGCGTCCGTCCTGGCCGCGGGCGGGGCGATCCTGGGGCTGTACCTGACTTCGAGGCGGCGCCGCTACGAGCTGGCCGCGCTGGAAGCGACCGGTGTCAGCCGCCGGAGCATCTTGAGCGCCATCGCCTCCGAACAGCTGATCGTCCTCCTGTTCGGCGTCCTGGTCGGCATAGGCACCGGGATGGTGGCCACCGTCATCGCGCTGCGCGACGTGCCTCAGTTCTTGACCCAGCCCGCCGCGCCGACACTGGCGACGTTCCCGCCCCTGGCCCCGCTGGTCGGCGTCCTCGCCGCCGCGGCGTTAGTGGTACTCGCAGCTACCTTGGCAGCCAGCGTGGTCCTGGCCCGGAGCGTCCGCTTGGACCAGCTCCGGGAGGCGCCGGCATGAGCGAAGCGGTGGCACCCACAGGGGCGGCCGCGACAGCGGTTCGCTGCGACGCCCTCGTGCACGTATACGGCGTTGTCGGTCAGGAGGTCACCGCCCTGCGTGGGGTGGACCTCGAAGTGGGCAGTGGCGAGATGGTCGCCCTGCTCGGGCCGTCGGGCGCCGGCAAGTCCACGTTGTTGTGGATCCTCGCCGGTCTCATGCGCCCCACCGCCGGTCTGGTCGAGGTGTACGGCCGGAACCTGCGCAACATCTCGGCCGCCGAAGCGACAGACATTCGACTCCGCGAGGTCGGCATCGTCATGCAGAATCCGGCCCGCAACCTGCTTTCGCATGAAACGGCAATCGGCAACGTCATGTTCGCTCAGCGACCGACCCGCCGCCGTTACCGGACCAAGCGGACCCGCGCCCTCGACCTGCTCGAAGCCGTCGGGCTTCGATCGGTTGGCACCCGGCCCGCTGGACGGTTGTCGGGCGGGGAGCAACAGCGTCTCGCGGTCGCGGTGGCACTGGCCAACGGACCTCGCCTCCTGCTCGCCGACGAGCCCACCAGCCAGCTCGACCGGGCCTCGGCCGACGCGGTCGTGGACCTGATCCGGGCCGCCAACGCGGACTTGGGCACGACCGTCGTGGCCGTCACCCACGATCCCGAAGTCGGGGCCGCTCTCGGGCGGACCGTAACCATCCGCGACGGGCGGGTCGGAGGCGAGGGCCGCGGCGGTCAGGAATACATCGTCGTGGGCCGCGACGGTTCTGTCCAGCTGCGCGACGACCTGCTCGAAGTGTTGCCCCCAGGTTCGCTGGCCCAGGCCCGGCGAACGTCGGAGGGCATCGAGTTGCGACCGGTTCCTACCGACGGCGAGGAGACTCCCGGGACCGGGAGCGACATATGACCGCCATCCTCGAAGCTCGCAACCTCGGCTGTGCGATCGACGGTCGGATCATTTTCACGGGCGTCGAGTTGAACCTTCAGGCCGGTGAGCGTCTGGCCGTCACCGGGCCCTCGGGGTCGGGCAAGTCCAGCTTGCTCGCCCTGCTGTCCGGTCTGGCCCGTCCCGCCGAGGGAGAAGTGCTCCTGGATGGAACGCCGGTAGGTGGCGTCGCCAACCCGGACCAGGGCGTGGCCATGATCTTGCAGGGCTACGGCCTCGTATCCTTGCTGACTGCGTCGGAGAACGTAGAAGTGGCGCTGCTCGCGGCCGGACGACCCCGCCGCGCCGCGACCGAGGCCGCCAACGAAGCGCTGGAGCAGCTCGGGCTGGCAGCCCACGGCCACCAGCTGGCCGAGGAGCTCTCCGGCGGCCAGCAGCAGCGCGTCGCCATCGCACGCGCCCTGGCTCTTCAACCGCGGCTCCTCATAGCCGACGAGCCCACCGCCGAGCTTGACCCCGCGTCGCGAGCCCTCGCCCTTTCCAGGCTGCTCGATATCACCGGCCGGGGCGCCTTGCTGGTGCTGGCCACCCACGACTTGGAGGTGGCCGAAAGCTGCGACCGGGTGCTCGAGTTGCGTTCTGGGCGTGGTCATTCGGGGTAGTTTTAAGGCATGGCACCGGCCGCAACGACGCCAACCACGCCGCGCCACACGACCGAGTGGGCCGAGTATCGACGTCGAGTCGACCGGCTCCGGGCCCAATACGAGGCCATCCCCCCCGGAGAAGGGATAAGGCTGGCCAAGAAGACGTCGAACTTGTTCCGGCCCAGGGCCAAGTCGATGACTCCGGGCCTCGACGTCAGGGCTTTCGACGGTGTCATAGAAGTGGACGCGGAGGCGCGGACCGCGGACGTGCAGGGCATGACCACTTACGAGCACCTGGTCGAAGTCACGTTGCGTCATGGCCTGATGCCTCTCGTGGTGCCCGAGCTCAAGACCATCACCCTCGGCGGCGCTATCACCGGACTCGGAATCGAGAGCTCGTCTTTTCGCAACGGCATGCCGCACGAGTCCATGATCGAGATGGACGTCCTGACCGGCGACGGCGAAGTCGTCACCGCCCGGCGGGACAACGAGCACAGTGACCTGTTCTTCGGCTTCCCCAACTCCTACGGCACGCTCGGCTACGCCCTCCGGGTCAGAATCGAGCTTGAGGACGTCCGGCCCGTCGTCCACGTGCGCCACCTGCGCTTCCACGACTTCAAGGACCTGACCGAGACCCTGCGCCAGGTCTGCGACCGCGGCGAGTACCAAGGCGACGAAATCCAGTTCGTCGACGGGTGCGTCTTTGCCCCGAACGAGTGCTACCTCACCCTGGGCGCATGGTCCGACTCGACCCGCCAGACCAGCGACTACACCTGGAACGACATCTACTACCGGTCCATCCAGGACCGGCGCGAGGACTGGCTCACGGTCCGGGATTACCTGTGGCGATGGGACACCGACTGGTTCTGGTGCTCGCGGGCCTTCATGGCCCAGAAGCCGTGGGTGCGCCGGCTGGCCGGTCGTCGTCTCCTTCGAAGCGACGTGTACTGGAAGATCATGGCCTTCGAGGAGCGCCACCATTTTATGGCGCGCATCGATCGTCGTCGCGGTCGGCCCGAGCGCGAGAACGTCATCCAGGACGTCGAGCTGCCCATCGACCGGCTCGGGGAGTTCGTAGAGAACTTTCAGCGGGAAGTGCCCATCTCGCCGTTCTGGCTCTGCCCGCTGCGCCAGCGCCACGCCGACGCCTCTTGGGATCTCTACCGCCTCGACCCGGAGTCCCTCTACGTCAACGTCGGCTTCTGGTCGAGCGTGCCGCTCGCTCCCGGGATGGACCGGTCCCATCACAACCGCTGGGTGGAGGCCGAGGTGGACCGGCTCGGTGGGCGCAAGTCCCTGTACTCGACATCTTTTTACGACGAGAAGCGCTTCTGGGCGCTGTATAACGGACCGGTGTATCACCAGCTGAAGGACCGCTACGACCCAGCCGGCCGGTTGCTCGACCTGTACGCCAAGTGCGTCGCATCTCAGTAGGACTTCGCTAGTCAACAACTTGGAACATCTCCCTGTCCACCAATGGCCCCCTACGTCGAAGAATTGCGCCACGTCCTTTCGTGGCGAGCCCTTAGCGTCAATCAAGAGGAGACTGGATAACGGATGGCAGCTTCAAGGCAGATAGCACCGGTGCTGGCCGATGTCGTCGCCCCGGGTACCCCCATCGCGTTCGCCGCTTACGACGGCAGCACGGCTGGTTCGAACGACGCCGCGTTCCGATTGCGGGTCCGCGACGAGCGCGCTCTCAACTACATGGCCACCGCTCCGGGTGACCTCGGTCTGGCCCGGGCCTACGTCGCCGGTTACCTCGATGTCGAAGGCGACCTGTTCGCAGCCTTGCTGACGCTCGCCGGTGAGAACGTGGCTTCGCTCACCTGGTCAGACCGGTTCAAGGTTCTGCGGAGTTTCGGCCCCCGGATCCTGCGACCGATCGCCCCCCCGCCGGAGGAGACCCGCCCGGGAATGTGGTGGGGGTTGCGCCACTCCTTGGAACGGGACTCGCGCGCCATCAGCCATCACTACGACGTCTCCAACAAGTTCTACGGTTGGTTGCTCGGGCCGTCGATGGCCTACACCTGTGCCGTGTACCCCGACCCCGGGGCCACCCTGGAGGAGGCCCAGGAGGAGAAGGTCGACTTGGTCTGCCGCAAGCTTGACCTCCAGCCCGGTCAGCGCCTGCTCGACGTCGGTTGTGGGTGGGGGACCACGGTCACGCACGCGGCCCGGCACTACCGAGTCAAAGCGCTGGGCGTGACGCTGTCGCGCCAGCAGGCGGAGTGGGGTCAGAAGCGGATCGCCGAGATGGGGCTGGCCGACGTGGCCGAGATCCGCCATGACGATTACCGCAACGTGGGCGAGACCGGCTTCGACGCCGTCAGCAGTATCGGCTTGACCGAACACATCGGGGCCAAGAATCTGCCCGGATACGCGCGCTTCCTGGCTTCCAAGGTTCGGCCGCAGGGGCGGTTCCTCAATCACTGCATCACCAGGCCCGTCACCGACTCGCCGGCTCGGGTCGGTGGCTTCATCAATCGCTATGTGTTCCCAGACGGCGAGCTGGAAGCCGTCGGGGCCATCATCTCCGCCATCCAGGACAGCGGTTTCGAGGTCCGTCACGAGGAGAACTTGAGGGAGCACTACGGCCAAACCTGCGCGGATTGGGGCGCCAACCTCGACAGCCATTGGGACGACGCGGTCGCCGAGGTCGGCGAGGCGAAGGCTCGGGTGTGGCGTCTGTATCTGGCCGCGTCCCGCCTCGGGTTCGTTCAGAGGCGGATCGAGCTGCACCAAGTACTGGCCGTCCGTACCGAAGACGGCCTATCCGGCATGCCTTTCCGTCGGCTCGAGTTCCCGCGTCAGCGGGTATTCGAGGGCGTGTAAGAACCCTCGGGCTCTAGGTCCGGTCTGGGCCTTTCGCTAGCGGGCTTTCAGTTCGCGGAGTTGGGGGCGACCCGGCGGCGGGCGATGATGCCGGCGTCGGGCCAACGCACGTCACTGACCCAACGCAGCTTCTCCATCAATTTGATGGTGATGGCGCTGGTGTCGATCTCGAAGAGGCGCACGCCGTGGCGGGCCGAGGTCGGCTCCGCGTGGTGAAAGTTGTGCCACGACTCGCCGAAGGAGAGGATCGCAAGCCACCACACGTTCTGGCTGCGGTCCCGGGTCTTGAAAGGGCGCCGACCGGTGATGTGGCACACGGAGTTGATGGCGAAGGTCACGTGGTGGAGGAGGAAAATCCGAACCAGGCCGGCCCAGAAGAACGCGGTCAGGGCGCCCTGCCAGGACCAGGACCACATGCCCCCGATGAACGCCGGGATCAGTAACGATGCGGTGACCCACCAGGTGAACTTCCGGGACACCCAGTTGATGTCAGCGTCGGCGACCAGCTCGGGCGCGTAATGAGCCTCGGACGTCTTGTCCCAGTCGTACAGCCAGCCCACGTGGGAGTAGAAGAAGCCCTTGCTCAAGGCCTTGACGTCGGTGCCGTAGCGCCACGGAGAATGGGGGTCGCCTTCCCGGTCGGAGAAGCGGTGGTGGCGCCGGTGGTCGGCGACCCATTGGATGGCCGATCCCTGTATGGCCATGCTGCCGAATATGGCCAGCGCCACCCGGACCGGCCTCTTGGCTTGGAAGCTGCGGTGGGTCAGGTAGCGGTGGAATCCCACCGTCACTCCCAGACCGGTCAGGAAGTACATGAAGGTGGCGATGACGGCGTCGCGCCAGGTGAGGCCCCAACCCCACGCCACGGGGACCGCCGCGACCACCGCCGCGAACGGTATGACCAGAAACAGCGTCAGGGTGATCTGCTCGGTCCAACTCTTGCGCTCCGGGACCTCTGGTTCGGATGCATCAGGACCCTCGCTGGCAGGAGCGAGAAGGGACTCGGTGATTGACAATGGACCTCAGTCTCTCGGGCGATGCGGCCGCTTCTTCGCAGTCCGCCGGTTGCCGGGTAACCGCAATTCTCTCACGTTTCGAGCGCTCGTGTCGACGCGCCACCAGTCCGGGGGCGCCCAAGGCCGTCGTGGGCGACTTTCCCACGATCCCAGCGCCGCCCCCCGCAAGCTGGCGTGAACGTCCACGATCGGGGCCTTGCTCGGCCTCGAGTCCTGCCGTCTCGGCTCCCCGGTAGGGTGCTGGGTCGATGAACGACGCAGCAGATCCGGTCGGGCTGGGTCCCGCCTTCGACCGCTTGGCCGCCGAGGATCCGGACGCGCCGGCCGTGACTTACCAGGATCGGACCCACAGCCGGTCAGCGGTGGCGTCGCGGTCCAACCAGATGGCCAGATGCCTGGCCGATCTGGGCGTGGGCGAGGGCTCGATGGTGACGATCGGCCTCCCGAACAGTGTCGGCTTCTACGAAGCCACCCTGGCCTGCTGGAAGCTCGGCGCCATCCCGCAACCCATATCCTGGCGTCTGCCGGCGGTGGAGCTGGCCGCCTTGATAGACGTGGCCGAGCCGGCTGTGGTCATCGGGTTGGATCCTGGAGGTGGGCGGCCGTGGATCGGCGCCGACGACCGACTCGACGGCTACGACGACTCGCCGTTGCCGCCGGCGGTGTCCCCGTCCTGGAAGGCCATGACGTCTGGCGGCAGCACGGGCCGGCCCAAGCTGATCGTCGCCACCACGCCGGGCCTGGCCGGCCCCGTGGCTGCGGCCGGTCCGCTCTTGCGGGTGGGCGAGGGCGAGACGTTCCTGTGCACCGGCCCGCTGTACCACAACGGCCCCTTCCTCTTTTCCATGACCTCGCTCATTCTCGGCGGGCACATCGTCGTCATGGAGCGCTTCGACGCTTCTTCGAGCTTGCAGCTGGTCGAGCGCTACGGCGTCACCTACATGTACCTGGTTCCCACCATGATGTCCCGCATTCTCCGTCTACCCGACGAAGAGCGCCTGGGCCGGGATACTTCCTCGTTGAGGACCGCGTACCACCTGGCCGCACCGTGTCCGCCCCACGTCAAGCACGCTTGGATCGACTGGCTGGGCCCGGAAGTGATCGCCGAGCTCTACGCCGGCACCGAAGGTCAGTCGGCCACCATGATCAACGGAACCGAGTGGTTGGCCCACCAGGGCTCGGTGGGCCGGGTGGTCATGGGCGAGATGAAGATATTCGGGCCGGAAGGCGTGGCCCTTCCGGCGGGTGAGGTCGGCGAGATCTGGATGCGCCCGCCGCCGGATCAGAGCACGTACCGCTACATCGGGGCGACGGCTCGCGAGCGCGACGGTTGGGAGTCCCTGGGCGACATGGGTTGGTTCGACGACGATGGCTACCTGTATCTGACCGACCGCCAGGCGGACATGATCCTCGTCGGCGGAGCCAACGTGTACCCAGCCGAAGTGGAGGCCGCGCTCGACGAGCACCCGGCCGTTCTCTCGTCGTGCGTGATCGGTCTGCCCGATGAGGACTACGGGAACGTGGTGCACGCCATCGTCGAGACACGCGGGAGCGTCACCGACGACGAGTTGCGGGCCCACCTCTCGCAGAGGCTGGTCAGCTACAAACGGCCGCGCACGTTCGAACGGAGCTCCGAGCCGCTGCGCGACGATGCCGGCAAGGTTCGTCGTTCGGCCCTCAGGGACGCTCGCCTGGGCCAGCCGTCCGCATCAGGGAGTGGTCCGTGAGTCCCCGCATTTCTCACGCCGCGGCCGCAGAGGAACTGGCGTCGCGCCATCCGGTGATGGCGCGACTGGTCGCCGCCGCGGGTCCGATTCATATGCGCAAGTCCAATGACAGCCATTTCGCGGCCCTGGTCCGGGACATCACCTACCAGCAGCTCGCGGGCAGAGCGGCCGAGACCATCCACGGTCGGCTCCGCGCCGCCCTGGATGACGACGTGCAACCGGAGACGCTGCTCGCCCTGCCGGCCGACGCCATGCGCGGCGCCGGGCTGTCGGCCAACAAGGCGGCTTCGCTGCGGGATCTGGCCGAGAAGGTCCTCGACGGCACCGTCGTGCTCGACCCTCGGCGCCTGAGCCGGGAATCGGACGAGGAGGTCATCGCCCGGCTGATCACGGTGAGGGGCATCGGGGAGTGGACGGCGCAGATGTTCCTGCTGTTCCAGCTCCGGCGCCTCGACGTCTGGCCCACCGGAGACCTTGGGGTGCGCAAGGGGTACGGACTGGCGTGGGGCATCCCCATGCCGAGTGCTCGCGAGCTCGACCCTCTGGGGGACCCGCTTCGCCCTTACCGCTCTGTGGCCGCCTGGTACTGCTGGAGGGCCACCGAGGTCTACGCCGGCGCGGCCGAGAGTGCCGTTACCCGTTGAAGCGGCTGCTGGTCGTGCACCACACGGTCTCGCCGGCCACTCACGCCCTGTACCTGGCCGTCATGGAAGGCGCGGCCGACCCGGCCATCGAAGGCGTCGACGTGGCGGCGCGCCCGGCGTTGAGCGCGACCGTGAGCGACGTCTTGGAGGCCGACGGCTACCTCCTGGGTAGCCCAGCCAACCTGGGCTATTTTTCCGGCGCCCTCAAGCATTTCTTCGACCAGATCTACTACCCGTGCCTCGAAGCCACGACGCGCCGTCCTTACGGCGCCTACCTGCACTCGAACTCTGATGCGGCCGGCGCCCTCCGCGCCCTCGACAGCATCACGACGGGATTGCAATGGCGCCCGGCCCAGCCCCCGCTGGTGGTTTCCGGGGAACCTCGGCCCGACGATCTCGCCGCGGCCCGGGACTTGGGTGGCGCCATGGCCGCCGGTCTGATGCTCGACGACTGAGACTTCTCAGGCCCTGGCGTCAGGAACCGAAAGGCGGGCCAGATCCTCGTCCATGTCGGCGAGCATCCGCCGGGCCGTCTCGGCCCGGGCCCTGGTCTTGGTGCCCCGGACCGCGCCCGTGCGGAGGCGGGCCAGGTCGACTGCAGCCGCGGTCGCTTCACCCACCACGTCGTCGGGAGCTACCACGCGGTCCAGGAAGCCGGCGACCTTGGCCTCCTCGGGTCCCCCGGTCTGGCCGAGGACGATCCGATCGAACTCGGACGCGGGCATCCGGTATCGGGCCAGCTCGATGGCCCAGACGGGTAGGGCCATCCCGATGGCTACTTCGTTGAGGCCGATCTTCCAGTCGCCCGCGGCTCCGATCCGGTGGTCGGCCGCCAGCAGCACGAGGGCTCCCGCGGCCAGGGCGTGGCCGGTGCACGCGACCACCACCGGAAGAGGTTCCAGGAGCAACCGGGCGACGAACCGCCCGCCCGCGGCCACCAGCGCACGCATGCTTTCGGCGCCGGCGGTCATGGTGGGCAGGTCGAAGCCGGCCGAAAATCGTCCAGGGCGCCCCACCAGCAGCACGGCCGTAGCCGAAGGGTCGGCCTCGGCCCGGTCCAGCGATTCCGACAGGCTGTTGAGGACCTCATGGGTGTAGACGTTGGCTTTGCCGTCGTCGAAGGTGATCACGGCGACTTGATCGTGAACGGAGTAGGTGACCGACATGGGCATGGATGCTATGAGCTCGACCGACGACCATCGGTGCGTCGCGATCGGACAACTCCACTACCGGACGGCCCCCGCTGGTAGTAGAACGGTCAAAAACCGACCCAAGTTCGGGGGACCCCAATGAAGACCAGAGCGGCAATCCTGTGGGAAATGGGCAAGGACTGGAGCGTCGAGGAGATAGACCTCGATCCGCCCAAGCACGGTGAGGTGCTGGTCCAGCTGGTGGGCTCGGGCCTTTGTCATTCCGACGAGCACTTGGTCACTGGAGACCTACCGTTCGAGCTGCCGATCATCGGTGGCCACGAAGGCGCAGGCGTGGTCGAGGAGGTCGGTCCAGGCGTGGACTGGTTGGCACCCGGCGACCACGTGATATTCGGATTCATCCCGTCCTGCGGGCGATGCCCTTCGTGCGCGTCCGGCCACGAGAACCTCTGCGACCTGGGCCAGTTTCTCGCCCTCGGCAAGCAGATTTCGGATCACACCGCCCGGCACCACGCCGGCACCACCGACCTCGGGCTCATGTGCCTGCTGGGCACCTTCGCGGAGCGGACGGTGGTCAACGAAGCCAGCTGCATCAAGGTCAGCCCGGACGTCCCGCTGGATAAGGCCTGCCTGCTCGGATGCGGCGTGGTCACTGGTTGGGGGTCGGCCGTGTACGCGGCCGACGTCCAGCCCGGCGACGATGTGGCCGTTGTCGGCATCGGCGGCATCGGCATCAACGCCGTGCAAGGCGCCAGGTTGGCGGGGGCGAGGCAGATATTCGCCATCGATCCGGTGCAGTTCAAGCGGGACAAGGCGGTCGAGTTCGGAGCCACCCACACCGCGTCGTCGATCGAGGAGGCGCTCATAGTCATTGGAGAGGCGACGGACGGCCGCATGGCCAACAAGGTGATTCTGACCCTGGGCCTCGGCAAGGGTGAGATGATCGGCGCCGCCCTGGCGGCTACGGCCAAGCGGGGACGGGTCGTGGTCACCAACATCCACGCGGCGGCCGAAACCGAAGTCACCATGAGCGCCCTCGACCTCACGCTCATGGAGAAGCAGGTCGTGGGCTCCCTGTTCGGATCGGCCAACCCGCGCGTTGACATACCTCGTCTCCTCGACCTGTACGACCGGGGCCAGCTGAAGCTCGACGAGCTGGTCACCCGGACCTACAGCCTGGCTGAGGTCAATCACGGGTACGAGGACATGCGCGAAGGTCGCAACCTCCGCGGCGTCATCCAGTTCTGACGTTCTGAGCGCCGCAGCAGGGCTCGACACCAGCCCTCAGGGCGCAACAGGGGTGATTTCCGACGGTATTCGAGGCGTGATCAACACGCCCATGACCCCGACCGAAGCAGCCAACGCGAAAGCGATTCCGAGGCCCAGCCGAGGGTCGCCGTGACGCTGGTGCACGGCGGCCACCGCGGCGCCCGCCACACCCGTGCCGAAGGCCGTTCCCAGCAAGTCTGTCAGCTGGATCCCGGAGCTGGCGGCGCCCTCGCGCCCAGGAGTGGACAAACCCAGGGCCGTGAGGGTGGTCGGTGAGTGGGCGGTTCCTATCCCGAAGCCGCCCAGGCCCCAAGCCAGGGGCGCCACCCACAAGGGGGTTCGCGCCCAGATAACGCTGGCCAGGCCGGCCAAGGCGAGCACAACCAGGATCAGGCCGCCGCGGATGAGGACGCGGGGTCCGGTCCGTTCAACCACTCGGGCCTGTAGCCAGGATCCGGCCGTCCAAGTCATGGTGGCGACCGTCAAGGTCAAGCCGGCAAAGGTGGTCGACGTGTGGCGGATAGAAGTGAGGGTCAGCGGCAGGTAGGCCTCTCCGGCGAAGTAGGCGAAGGTCAGCAAACCCCTGACGAGGACGGTGGCGGGTAGACCGGTCCGGGCCCGGAGCGTCCCTGCCGGTATCAGCCGCCACAGCGCCGGTATCAGCAGGGCCAGGCCGGTGCCGAGGAGCAACACCGTGGGGATGGGGCTGGCAAGGGTGAAGCCGGCCAGGACCAGTCCGGCTCCGGCGCTGGCGACTACCGCGGGCAGGATTGGCGACGGGATGGGATGGGCTCCTCTCGGCGGGGGGACCGCTGCCAGCGCGGGCACGGTGACCGTGCCGGCTACCACCACCAGGGGGAGGAGCCCCAGGAACACCCAACGCCACCCGATGTGGGCCGCGACTTGCGCGGCCAGGGCCGGCCCTATCAGTCCGGGCACCACCCATGCCGTCGATAGGAGCGCGAGCATTCGCGGCCGGGCCGAGCTTGGATAAGCGCGACCGATGGCGACGTAGACGGCAGCTGGGACGAGGCCGGCGCCGAAGCCTTGGACCACGCGTCCGGCCACGAGGATCGGCATGTCGGGCGCAAATCCGGCCACGGTGAGGCCGGCTGAGAACACGACGAGGCCGCCGATGACCGGCAGTCCGATCCCGGTCTTGTCCGACAAGGCACCTCCGGCTACCACGCCCACCATGCTCGAGAGGAGAAACGCGCTGAACACCCAGCCGTACAGGCGAAGGTCGCCCAGCTGATGGCTGATCACCGGCAGGATGGTGGCCACAGCCAGCGCCTCGAAGGCCACCAGGGCGACGGCCATGATCAGGCCCGCAGTCAGCTGTCGACGTCCGGGAACCCACACCCCGGACGCCTGATTCGGGACCGTCACGACGGACGAGTCTGGCAATGCGACGACCGGAGCGCACGGACGCCGGTCGCAGGAATGAACGATCAGGCGGCCGAGGGGAACCCCGGGGTGCGCCGCCGCGAACCGTCGTGGCGGACTATCAGCACCTCGTAGCCGTCGAGGTCGCCGAACCAGTCGAGCCCCGCCTCGCCGGCCGCCGCGACTCCGGTCGCGAGCGCGTCCGCCAGGCCGAGATCCGGGCCGGTAACCGTCGCCGACGCGATCGGTGAACTCGGCCGCCCGGTGTGCGGGTCGAGGAGGTGCTCGCCGCGCTCGTAGGTCCCCGAAGTGGCGATGGCACCGCTTGTAGACACCACGGCGATGACGCGCTTGGCGTGCCACGGGTCGCGGACGCCGATCCTCCAAGGCCTGCCCGGCTCTGGTTGCCCGGAGACTGCGACGTCCCCGCCGGCGTTGACCATGGCCGCCGGCACACCGGCCAGTTGGAGGACGTCGAGCGCTTGTTGGGCGGCCCACCCTTTGACCAGCCCGGTGGGGTCCACCCCACCGGGCATGGCCCAGGGGTCGAACCATCCGTGCGACGCGGCCCGGGCTGCTTCGCACTGCCTGAGCACTTCGGAGAGCTCGACGGGGGCGTCCTCAAGGCGGATCTCGCCACGGCGCAGCCGGCTCATCGGGCTTTGCGTCTTCCAAAGGCTGAACACCGCATCGGCCCGATGGAGCCGGGCTCGGGCTTCGGCCAGGGCCAGATAGACGAGGCCGGGAGGCACCGGGCCGGGACGGATGTCGAACGACGCCACGGTGCCCATCACCGATTCGGCCCTACGGATCGGCTCGCAGGCGAGCGCCTGCGGACACTCGGTTGCGGTCGTCATTGGATGCCCAGCTTGTCGAGGGCTGACTGCAGGGACTGGACGTAAGCCGCGCTCGTGTAGGTGGCGCCTGACACCCCGTCGATCTGGGCCGATTGTGCGCTCAGAGACTCCGACTGCAGGATCGGCACCGCTTGAGAGTTGATTTGGAACGAGTGTCCGTCGTCGGATCCGTCCTTCACGATCGAGATGTCGGTGATCTTCGAGCCCGATGCCGTCACTTCGAGCTGGATGTCGCCGTAGCGGTACTGGATGTCACTGCCGGTGGCGGTGCGGGCGGAGTCGGTACCCGTCGGCTCGGTGGTGGTGCTCGTGGAACCGGTGGTCGCGCTCGTGGAACCGGTGGTCGTGCTCGTCGAAGCGGTGGGATGACGGGACTTGCCGCCGTTGGTGTCTCCAGTCGCCGTCTTGACACCAGACGATGGGGGAGAGGTGTGGAAGCTCAGCACGAGGGCCAGCCCGGCAGCTGTCGATGTGATGACGATCGGTGCGCGTTTCACGTGGTGCTCTTCTCCGTGGCCCGGCTAGAAAGCGAATTGCTCGCGGTGGATGCGGTCGTCTGGGACACCGAGACGGCGGCAGGTTGCGACCAAGGCGTCGCCAAAATCTGCGGGACCGCACACGTATACATCCCGCTGAGCGACGTCAGGCACCAGTCGGCGTAGATGGCGCTGATCGAGGGGATGGGCGCGCCGCGACCCGACGAGTTCGTGCAGCTGCCCGCCCCGGTTCGTCACCAGGGAACGGATCTCGTCGCGGAATATCAGATCTTCGACACTGGAAGCCCGGGTCACCACTGTCACGTCCACCCACGGGTCCATGTCCTCGAGCAGGGCCCGAATCGGTGTGATCCCAACGCCCACGCCGAGCAGCAACACCTTGTTGGTGTTGCGGGCGTGGCGGGTGAAAGCTCCGTAGGGCCCTTCGATTGCAACGCGCGTTCCGATTGGGAGGCGGGTCAGCCTCCGGGAATGATCGCCGGCGGCTTTGACTGTGACGCGGAGGTAGGGCGACTTGGGCATGGCCGACAAAGAGTAGGGATGGGCCTGCCACCACATGCCTCTGGCCAGAAAGCGCCACTGGAAAAACTGCCCTCCGGCTACCACCAAGCCTTCCACGTTGCGGCCGGAGCAAACGATCGACATCACCCCGGGGGCTTCCTCGTGAACGCCGACAACTCGGAGGTCGTGCCAGGCGCTGCGGGCCAGTGGCAGCACCACTCGGAAGATCACGACGGTTCCGGCTGTGGCCACCCACAACGCCACCCACATGGCGCGCGTGAGGGGGTGGCCGACGAACGAAGCGCCGTTGGCGAGCTGGTGCGAGAAGGCCAGGGCCAGGGCGAGGTACACGTAGAGGTGGATCGCCCACCATGTCTCGTAGCGAATGCGCCGACGGGCCGCTCTGATGGAAGTGACGGCTGCGGTGACCAACAAGCCGTACGCAACTATGGCCATGAGCACGTCGGCATAGGACCCAACCAAGATGGTGAACTCGTGCCACACCCCTGTCTTGGCCTGCTCGGCGTACCCGAGGGTGATCAGCAAAGCGTGGGCGGTCAGTAGGTAGATGGGCCACTGGCCCAAACGACGGTGCCAGCGCAGCAGACGGTCCTGCCCGACGGTCCTCTCGATCACAGGTATACGGGCGATGAGGAGGAGCATGATCAGCAGCAGATAGGTGCCAGTAAGCCCGGCCAACCGGCCCCCGAATGTCGCCCAGCCGCCGGGGGCCGACAGGGCGCTGCTGGTTTCCGCGGTTACGGCCAGCGCTACGCACGCACCCATGCCCAGGCCGACTGCGACGGCTGCGGCATCGACCGCACGATGATTGGGGCGCGGCGGGCGGCGGGCCGGGACGGTCGGCGGGGTGGATTGCATCTCAGCTCCGTCCATCATGGCGCTCACACCAGGCCAGGATGGGCTCAGGCCCTGAACATTGGCGAAGGGTTCGCTGTGAGCCGGCTGTGAATATCGCACCATTTCTACGAGCTGGCAGCCGCCGAGAGATCGTAAATTGCGATCCCGTCGATGGATGTCGAGGTGTAATGACTGGTCACCCAGGTCTCGATGGCCGAGGAGATCGAGCTGCCCCCGGCCCCGGCGTTCCCAGCGCCGCCTCCTCCCAGGCCGGGCCCGCCGGCGCTGGCGCCGGTTCCGGCCGCGATGAAGTAGTGAACCTTCCCTTCGTGGACGAGCTTCTCGAACTCGGCGAGGGTCGGGTAGGGGTCGGTCCCGTTGAAACCTCCGATCGCCATCACCGGGTCCCCGGTGGCCAGTTGGTAGCCGGCCGCTTCGTTGGCTCCGACCGTGGCCGCGATCCACGTGTACTTGGACGCCCCGTCGGACAGCAGTCTGGTCAACGCTGCGCTCGGCCGGCTGGCGTCGAGCAGGCCGCCGGCTCCGCCGCCACTGGCCCTACCGGCGCGAGACGTCCCGGTCGGGAATCCGGCGGAGGGGACACCGACCCCGTTGGCGTTGCCGATCGAACCACCACCGAGTTTGCCTTGCGCCCCGCCTCCCGGGAATCCGCCGGCGCCGCCGAGTCCACCCGGGGCCGTCGATCCGGCACCCGGGAACCCGAGCCCGGCGCGGGTCGCACCCCGGGCGGGTCCGCCGCCAGCGCTGCCGACGGATCCGCCAGCGGGTCCCGCGGTCGGGATGGCGCCCGAGTGAGCTGTGTTGACCGTGTCGAGGGTGTACGCCAGCGGCGCGGCCAGGGCGGCCAGGACGGCTCCCGTGGCGACCGTCGCCCGGACGCTGCGGCCGATCCACGGCCAGGCGAGAAGCCCGACGGTGGCGAAACCGCCGGAGAGCAGGACCGTGACACGAAGCCACGGGAGCCAATGCGGGGTGCGGTCGAGAAGGACGAAGGCCCACACGGCCGTGGTCGCCGTTACCGCCGCCAGCACGGAGCGGGCCAGCTTGAGGTCGCGATGCGCCCACATGAGGTAGCCGGCGGACCCAACGAGGGCACCTATGGCCGGGGCCAGAGCCACCGTGTAGTAGGGGTGGATGATGCCCTTCCCGAGGCTAAAAGCCAGGCCGGTGACGATCAGCCAGCCACCCCAAAGGAGGAGGGAAGCGCGTACCTGGTTGTTCCTCGGCGTTCGCCTGGTGACGTACAGGCCCGCCACCATGAGTATGAGGGCGGCAGGAAGGACCCATGAGATCTGGGTGCCCATCTCGGCGCCAAACAAGCGGGTGAGCCCGGTCGGCCCCCAGTTGCCCGCGCTGCCGCCTCCGCCGCCGACGCTTCCGGTCTCGTTGCCGGTCAGGCGCCCGAAACCGTTGTAGCCGAAGATCAGGTTCCACAGGCTGTTGTTCTGCGATCCGCCTATGTAGGGCCGGTCTGCGGCGGGCGTCAGCTGCACGGCCGCCACCCACCATCCGGCCGACACCAGCAGCGCCAGCAATCCATAGAAAAGCTGAAGGATCCTGCGCCTGAGCGGACCGGGCGCGGCCACGACGTAGACCAGGCCGACGGCGGGCACCACGAGCATGGCTTGGAGCATCTTGGCGAGAAACCCGAACCCGATGAGCGAGCCGGCGAGCACGATCCAGCGAGTCCGGCCGTCCTCGACGGCGCGCACCGTGGCGTAGGCCGAAAGCGTTATCAGCAGAACCATGAAGGCGTCGGGGTTGTTGTAGCGGAACATGAGGGCGCCGACTGGGGTGACCGCAGTTATGACGCCCGCCGCAATGCCCGCGGCCGGCGGGAACCATCGGCGAACGGTGAGATAGACGACGCCGACCGTCGCCACCCCTTCCAGCGCTTGGGGCACGAGCATGCTCCAGGAGTTCAAGCCGAAAATGCGAGCTGAAAGGTCCATCACCCAGAGCGAACCCGGCGACTTGTCGACGGTGATGAAGTTGGCCGAGTCGAACGACCCGTAGAAGAAGGCCTTCCAGCTCTTGGTGGAGGCCTGCACCGCGGCCGCGTAGAAGCTGTTGGCCCAGCCCGACGCGTCCAGTCCCCACAGGTACAAGAGAGCAGTACCGCCGAGCAGCGCGAGCACGGCCGGGCGGACCCAAGCCGGATCGCCGGCCCGGCCTCGCCAGAGCCGCTTGATCCGGCCGGCACGCGACTTCGTGGGGTCGGCCGCGTCGAGGTCTCGGTGTGAGGCCGGGGCGGCAATGGTCGAAGTCATCGGACGGCCTCGCCGATCGCCGAGCCGGTCAGAACCGGCAACGGAGCAGGTCGGTACCGGACCGGCGCGGCCCGGCGACGGCGTCGGGTCCCGGCCCGCATCAGCCGCAGGACACCCCTAAGGTCGCCAGCCGCGGTACGGACGACGTCCACGCGGGAGTCGGGATCGTCGGTCCAGTCGACGGCGACCTCGTGGATCCTCAGTCCCGAGTTGTCGGCGATCATCAGCATCTCGGTGTCGAAGAACCAGCCGTTGTCGTCCACAAGAGGGAGCACCGCCCGGGCGACGTCGGTCCTCACGGCTTTGAAGCCACACTGGGCGTCGCTGAACGAGCTCCCAAGGGCGACGTGGAGTATCAGGTTGTAGCACCGGGAGATGAATCCACGTTTGTAGCCCCGCTCCACCCGCGCGCCAGGCGCCAGCCGGGTGCCGATGGCCATCTCGGCGTGTCCGGACAGGAGCGGCGCCACAAGGGGTAGGAGAGCGTCGAGTCCCGTGGAGAGGTCGACGTCCATGTACGCCACGACCAGCGCGTCCGACCTTTCCCAGACGTACCTAACGGCTCGACCCCGCCCCTTCTCGTCGAGGTGGACGGCCCTCACTCCGGGGATGGTCTGCGCCAGGCGCTGGGCCGCCACCCACGTGTCGTCTGTGCTCGCGTTGTCGGCGATGGTCACGACCGTCGCCAGCGGAAACCGGGTGTCGAGATACTGGCGGAGATGGCGGATGTTCGGCTCCAAGTCGGCCTCTTCGTTGAAGACAGGGATGACGATCTCGACCGCGGCTCGAACCAATTCGACGTCATCGGAGTAGCCGGGGGCCTTAGTAGTGGACATGGTTCCAAGCGTGGACTCGGCTCCTGTGTCCCGGCTGAGGGGTCGCTGTGCGGATCCGCACAGTTTCAGACGGAGAGGTCGTCTGCTTCTGACGTGCCTTCCGTCGATGCCACCTGGCCGCGGCCTCGCGGAAGCGTGACCGTGAACACGCTGCCTCCACCCTCACGCGGCGCCGCGGTCACCGTTCCGCCGTGAGCGGCCACGATGGCCCCCACGATGGACAACCCGAGCCCCGATCCGCCGCTGGAGCGGGTTCGCGACGCATCGGCGCGGTAGAAACGCTCGAATATCCGTTCGGCCAAGTCGAGTGGGATCCCGGGGCCGTCGTCCAACACCTGGCACACCGACCGGTCGTCGAACGCATCGATTCGGACGATGGTCGTCGTCCCGGGCGGAGTGTGGGCCCGCACGTTGGACAGAAGATTGTCCATGACCTGTCTCAGCCGAGCTCGATCTCCGACCACCTCGACCGACTCGGACGCCTCCAAGCGGACGGGCCAGTCCGGTCCCACTGTGGCCGCGGCATCGACAGCTTCGGCGGCGAGGGCGACGAGCTCCACCTGACTCCGTTCGAGCGGGCGTCCTTCGTCCATGCGGGCCAGAAGGAGAAGGTCATCGACGAGCTGGCCCATCCGGGCCGTCTCGGCGCGGATACCAGTCATTACCCGACCGAGGTCTTCGGGGCGTTGATCGGCGCCGCGTTCGAACAGCTCGGCATACGCCGACACGGCAGCCAGGGGGGTCCTCAGTTCGTGGGAGGCGTCGGAGACAAACTGCCGCAGTGTCCCCTCCGATCGGCGAAGGTCTGCCAGGGTGGCGTCTCTCGCGGCAAACGCTCCCTCGATCCGACCCAGCATCGAGTTGAGAACGGCGGCCAGGCGGCCGACTTCAGTCTTCGGTGACTCTCCGGGGACGCGGTGGCCGAGCTCGCCTTGAGCGACGGTCGCTGCGGTTCGTTCGATAGCGGCCAACGGGCGAAGGCCCAAACGAACGAGCCACCATCCGATCAGGCCGGATAGCACTAGGGCGCCTCCAGTCACGGCGAGCTCGATTTCCAGCAGGCGGTCGAGCGTTCCGTACATGTCCGAGAGCGGGAGGGCGACCACGAGGACGTCACCGCCGGAGAGCACGGACGCCCGGGTCCGAAACGAGGGCCCGGCTTTCTGCACCGATCCCGTGTCGAAATAGACCGTTGGTTCCCCGCCGGAGGGGGAGGCGGTGGAGAACCCCGTGATGTGGGTCGGCAGGCGAGGCGCGAGTTCGGTGCCACCGCGCTCGCAATAGGACTGTTCGGCCATGACCGACCCGCTCGAACTCAACAGCTCTACGAACGTTCCTTGAGCGAGACGCTGAAACAACGCGGCCGCCGTCCCCTGTGAGCCGCATCCGGCTTGCTGTTGCTCATCCGGCTCTGACCCGATGGGCGTTGACCCTCCACCGGGAATGGGAGCACCGAGCGGGTTACCTGCGCCGTTTGGAGCCTCCAAGGCTTGCTCGATGGACTGGTGGGTCGTCTGGAGTTGTTGATCCACGCGGCCTACCAAGAAGGAACGAAGCGCCGAATAAGTGGCCACGTCCGCGACCAGCAAGGCCACCAAAGCTACCGCCCCGAGGGCAACGAGAAGGCGGGTCCGCAGGGACACGTCGTCGACCGGCTAGCGCGATTCTCTGAGGGCGTAGCCGACCAAACGAATGGTCTGAATGAGCGGAGGTCCGGCCCCGTCCAGCTTTTTTCGCAAGTAGCTCACGTAGGTCTCCACCACGTTCGGGTCGCCGCCGAAGTCGTAGTGCCACACGTGGTCCAGGATCTGGGTTTTGGAGAGCACGCGGCGAGGGTTTAGGAGAAAGAAGCGAAGGAGGGAGAACTCGGTTGCGGTCAGCTGGATGGCCACCCCCGCCCGCCATACCTCATGTAGCTCCTCGTCCATCTCGACGTCGGCAAAGCGCAAGCGCCCATCGCCGTCGTCATCCAACCCGGCCCGGCGAAGTATGGCCCGCACTCGCGCCACCACCTCGGCGAGTGAGAACGGCTTGGTGACGTAGTCGTCGCCTCCGACGGTGAGCCCGGCGACCTTGTCCTCGATCGCGTCTCGAGCGGTGAGGAACAGGATCGGCACCCGGATGCCGTCGGCTCGCAGCCGGCGGGTGACTTCAAGGCCGTCGAGGTCGGGCAGCATCACGTCGAGGACGATCAGGTCCGGGGGTCGCTCCTGGGCCGACGCCAGCGCCGCCCGGCCAGATGTGGCTTCGTCGACTTCGAATCCCTCGTACCGCAGAGACGTGGCGACGGCGTCGACGATCGACGGCTCGTCGTCGACTACCAGCACTCGCCGTTTGTCTGACGCGGTTGACACTGAATACCTCCCGCCACCGAGGATGGCCCGACGTCCTTCTGAATTGCTTAACGTTCGCTGTGAGTCAGCTGTGAGAATTGGCCGGCGGGCTAGATCTTTCTACGCCACTGGGCCAGCCCGCTACCGGGCCAGACGAGGTCGCGCCGTTAGGCTCTGGGGGGTGGACGCGAGCCCGGCATCCGAGGGTCAAGCGGATCGGAGTGCCGTCTCGTGAGCACCTACGACCGGATCGGAGTGGGGTACAGCTCTCGCCGGCAACCCGACCCGAGGATCGCCGACGCCTTGGAGGATGCTCTCGGTTTGGCCTCCACCGTGGTGGATGTCGGCAGCGGCACCGGCTCTTACCAGCCTTCTGGGCGCAGCGTCGTAGGAGTGGAGCCTTCGCAGACGATGATCGACCAGCGGCCCGCCGGCTCGGCTGCGGTCATACGCGCCGTCGCCGAGAACCTCCCGGTCCGCAGTGGCGTCTTCGACGCCGCCTTGGCCGTTCTCACCGTCCACCACTGGGAGGATCACGTCGGCGGACTCGAAGAGTTGGCGCGCGTCGCGGCCCGTCAAGTCATCCTGACCTGGGACCCGGACACGTTCTCCCGGTTCTGGTTGGTGGCCGACTACCTGCCGGAGATCGCGACGCGCGAGTCGACGCTGGCCACCCTCGAAGCGGTGGTCGACGTGCTAGAGGTCCGAGAAGTGCGACCCGTCCTCGTGCCCGCTGACTGCACGGACGGGTTTTGCGGGGCTTACTGGCGACGGCCGGCCGAGTACCTCGATCCCAGCGTTCGCAGCGCCATTTCAGCCTTCGCGAGATGCGACCCGGACGCGGTCGTAACTGCGATGGCCCGGCTGGAAGAGGACCTCGTCAGCGGTGCCTGGGTCCGTCGATACGACGGCCTTCTACACCGGGGCGAGATCGACCTGGGTTACCGGATCGTGCTTTGCGATGGGATCCGGTCCAGAGGCGGGTAAGCCCACCGGGAGCCGCCCCGGTTTCCTCTTGCGGTTCTCCGTGACAGCCGCCAGGATGTCATAGGTAGAGCCCTCACGGGTTCAGAGGCGTCGCCTCTTCTTCGCACGCTACGGACGTGCCGCGTCGCCGGCTTAGGTGCCGGCCGGTGATCCCTAGTGAAGAGGAGATTCGATGTCCCGTTCCGTAGACCTGTTTATCGACGCGGCTCAGCCGATCGACGACATGGCGGCCACCCTTGGCGATCTCATGGGCTCGGCCCCCGTCAAGGATCCGGAATCGTGCGGCTGGGTTCTGAGCGAGGGCGAGGTGCACGCGACCCTCGCTGAGCATCCTTTCGTAGACGACGGTGACTTGCCGTTCGCACACTTCAAGTACGCGCTTTCCGCTCGCGTAAGCGACGTCGCCCGGCTCCAGGACTCGCCCGCGGCCGCCTACCTTCGGCGCGTCGCGGATCGAATCCAGCGTGGGCTCGGGCTGCCAGTTCTGCTCGTGCTGGACCTGCAGTACCGGGATCAGGGCGGTCCGGCAGGCGCCGCGCCTCGCACTCCGACACCGGACAGCCCCGAACCGGCACCGACCGCCGGCGGAGTCCAATGAACCCGGTTGCGAGGGCCGCGGTGCCGCTGTCCACCCCCTCCGAGAACCCGAGATGGAGGCCGTCGCGATCGACATCCCACGTGTGCGGGTTGGTGCACCGGCCATTCGGCGGTTCGGTCGATGAGTCCGCACGACGTTTGAGCCACCAGGAGTTCGCTGTGGCCGGGATGCTCGGTCGCGAAGGGCACGTGGTCCGTTCACTGGCTGAGGGTCGGGGCCCAGGCCGGGTGGCAGACCTCGAAATCTGCGACACCCCGGTCGAAGTCAAGTCCTGGCTGCAGCTAACCGAGCGGCACGGGATGCCTCCGAGTCCTAGGTCCGTGCTCAACAAGCTGCTGGACGCCCGCGGTCAGGCCCCGACGGTCGTCCTCAACGGACGTGGAAGCGGACTGTCGATGCGGACGGCCCGGCGTGGCATGGCGCTCTACGCCGCCAGGCCCGACGGAGCGCTCCTCTCTACGGTTCGGGTCCTCGGGGACGGCTTCGACTTGGCCTGGACCTGCCGTTCTGAAATGGGGTTGAGGTCTCAAAGACCCAGTGGGCTGGAGGCGGTGGCGAGGCCAAGCCAAGACGTGCCGCAGATAGGAAGGGGCATCGGTCTCGGTTCCTAGTTCCCGCCCGAGCTGTCGCGGCTGCGCGAAGCTGCCCCCCGTGAGTGGAACGGGGGAGTCGAAGTGGTTTGCCGAGCTGGCGGCGTTGCTTCCCGGCCAGAACGCAACGGAGGCCTCGGCCAGCTTCGCCCGACGCGCCCCCGCGAGCTACCGCGAGTTGACCTCGCCCGAGGAAGCCGCCCACGACCTGTCCGAGCTGCACGCGCTGACCCAGGGCGTTCCTTCCGGGAGCGGCGAGCCGACCGGAGGGGCCTTCGGCGGGCGCCACCGCCTGGTGGTGAGACCTGCGACGCCCGCCACGGGCACCTTCCGAATCAGGCGGTTCGGGGAAGGCGGCATCGAGCTCACCAGGTTCCTGCCAGTCCTCGAAAGCTTTGGTTTGGTCGTCGTCGAGTCGGTACCCCATCTAATTGGACCCGGACCCGCGGGTGAGCCGTCGGTGCACATCGACGACATCGGAGTACGCACGGAGGCTCCCCACGGGCCCGAAGCACTTCGGTTCGTTCCGGAGATACACGGACCTCGTCTGGTCGACGCCCTCGAAGCCATTTCCCGCCGCGCCGCTGACGTCGATTCTCTCAACCGGCTGGTAACCATGGCCGGCTTCGACTGGCGACAGGTGATGGTGCTGCGGGCCTATTTGCGCTACCGGCTGCAAATCGGCACACCCTTGTCGTGGCCCGCCCTTTCCGATCCGCTGGTCGACTTCCCCGATGTCGCTCGCGGCCTGATCGGGTACTTCCAAGCGCGTTTCGATCCCGAACTCGCCGCGACGGCCGACCCCGCCAAGCCGGCGTCGGCGGTCGAGCGGGCCCGTTGCGTGGCCGGACTCGACCTCGTGCCTCAGCTCGAGCAGGATCGGGTGCTTCGCGGTTACCTGGGAATGATCGACGCGACCCTGCGCACCAACTACTTCCTGCGAACCGCCTCGGGGGACCGCAGTCCCGAACTGGTCATCAAGCTCGACAGCACGCTCGTGCCGGATCTGCCGGCACCGAAGCCGAGAGTGGAGGCCTTTGTCCACGGGCCGTCCGTGGAGGGGATACATCTGCGCGCCGGGCTGATCGCGCGCGGCGGTCTGCGATGGAGCGAACGTCCCGCCGATTTCCGCACCGAGGTACTCGATCTGGCTTTCGCTCAGGTCAAGAAGAACGCCATCATCGTTCCCACCGGGGCCAAAGGCGGGTTCGTCTGCCGGGGGCTGGGACGCATCGGGGCCTCCACCTCCGCGGAGTCATCCGGTGGCGGCCTCCGGCCGAGCGCGGAACAGGTTCGCCTCGCTTACGAGCGGTTCGTTCGCGGCCTGCTCGACATCACCGACAACATCGTGGCCGGCGAGGTGGTCACCCCCGCGGGAGTGATCGCCGCTGACGGCCCTGACCCTTATCTGGTGGTTGCTGCAGACAAGGGCACTGCGACGTTCTCGGATCTGGCCAACGCCATTAGCGAGGGGGCCGGGTTCTGGCTAGGCGACGCGTTCGCTTCGGGCGGCTCACGCGGCTACGACCACAAAGCGATGGGCATCACGGCGCGCGGGGCGTGGGTCGCGGTGAGGCGGCACTTCCATCAGCTTGGCATCGACGTGCAGACGGATCCAATCAGGGTCGTTGGCGTCGGCGACATGTCTGGTGACGTCTTCGGTAACGGCATGCTTCAGAGCGAGGCGATCCAACTGATTGCCGCCTTCGATCATCGGCACGTCTTCCTCGACCCACAGCCTGACCCGGCCCCGTCCTACGCCGAGCGGCTGCGCCTAGCCGCCCTGCCCAGCTCGAGCTGGGCCGACTACCGGTCCGACGTCCTCTCACCCGGAGGAGGCGTCTGGCCCCGCGATTCGAAAGCGGTGCCGCTCTCCGAGCCGGCCCGACGGGCGTTGGGTGTCGAGGACCAGTCGCTGAGCCCCCCGGACCTGATTTCGGCCATCCTGTCTGCTCCGGTCGACCTCCTGTGGTTCGGTGGGATCGGCACGTACATCAAGGCACCCGATGAATCTGCGGCCGACGTCGGAGATCACGCCAACGACTCCGTCCGGATCACGTCCGATGCCGTCCGCGCCCGGGTGATAGCCGAAGGCGGCAACCTGGGCATCACCCAGAAGGCCCGCATTCGCTACAGCCGTCGAGGTGGGCGGATCAACGCCGACTTCATCGACAACGCCGCCGGCGTGGCCACGTCAGACCGGGAAGTGAATCTCAAGATCCTGCTCGCCCTGGCGATCGAGGAGGGACGCCTACAGTCCGACGAACGCGATGGATACCTGAGCCGGTCCGAGGAGGAAGTCGCTCAGGAAGTTCTTCGCCAAGTCGACCACAGCGTGGCCGCCCTCAACCGGGCCGTGACTGGTAGCGCACGGGAACTGCAAGCCTACGAAGCTTTGCTCGAAAGCCTCGAGGAGGACGGGCGTGTCGACCGCTCCGTCGAGTGTCTGCCTGAGCGGGACGAGCTGCAGATCCGCCGAAATGCCGGAGCCGGACTCATACGGCCCGAGTTGGCGGTCCTGTTGGCTTACGCCAAGTCGGACCTGGTGGCGGCCATCGAGGCCTCGCCGATGGTCCGCGATCCGGCGTTCCTGGACGCGGTCGTGCCCTACTTTCCCGCCCCGATTAGGGAATCGCTTGGCGACCTGATCCCGCGGCACCGCCTCTATCCCCAGCTCGTCGCCACCGACTTGGCGGGAGAGGTCGTGGACCAGCTCGGCATCGTTTGGGCCCACGAAGCGTCGGCCGAGCTGGGGCGGGGACTGGACGAGGTCGCCGCCGCGTTCTGGATCGCACGTCGGGTCACAGGTGCCGGAATGCTGTGGTCCGAGCTGGAGCGCCTGTCTCCCGAGCTGTCTGCCGATGCCGAAGCAGCCCTTCACTCCACGGTAAGCGAGGCCGTGATCGACCTGGCTCGCGCCTATCTGACGAGAGCGGGTGTGATCGATATCGGCGCAACGCTGGCCAACGACGAGGCGCTGGCCGAGCAGCTGGTCGGCGCCGCTTGGCCCGCGTCGAAGGACGAACAGGACGTGTTGGTCGCCCTGGGGGCGGACAGGGAAATCGCCGTCCGCTTCGGGAGCGCAGCCGCCCGAGCCCGAGTGGCTGAGGTGAGCCCGGTGGGAGCCGCTACCGGACGTCACGGGACCGACGTCGTCGAGGCGCTGTCGCTGATGGACGGAGCCGCCGGCCTCGATCGCCTCAAAGCAGACATACGCCGGGCCGCGGCGGGACCGGCGCCGTTGTCGCGGCTCACCGCCTGGCACACCCGGGCCTTGATCGACGACATCGCGGAGTGGAGGGTGGCGGCGACCATCGAGGCCTTCCGCCGCGCTCCGTCCGGAGCGTCTGCGGCTGAGGTCGTGTCCGGTTGGGCGCAGGCTCACGAAAGAGACCTGGCCCGGGCGGCGCAACTGGTCACCACCCTCGGTCGGGAGAACTCCGATCCGCTGACGGTCGCCTCGCTTGTCCTCCGGAGGCTGCCGGCCGGCGGGCACGACTACCTGTAGGAAGACGACGGATTCTCAGGTCGCCTTCGGTGCGACCGGAGCCCTCCCGGTCCAGCCTGTTCGGGCGCGAGTTTCGGGTCTCGGCAGCAATTGAGCCCAGTTTTCGCGGCCGATTGCTGCCCAGAGCTGAGAGTCGCGCCCAGACATCAGTCACATGCGCCCCCGCGGGCGCCAGTCGGCCCATCCGCCCAGCCGCCGGCCCAGACATCAGTCACATGCGCCCCCCGCGGGCGCCAGCCGGCCCCCGCCGGCCCAGCCGCCCAGCCGCCGCCGGCCCAGCCGTCGCCGCCGGCCCAGCCGTCGCCGCCGGCCCAGCCGTCGCCGCCGGCCCAGCCGTCGCCGCCGGCCCAGCCGGCGCCCCCGGCTAGACGCCAGGGGCAGTGCGGACGCCGTTGGGCACGCGACTCGGGTCGTCGCGTTCGGCGACGAGCGCACGCGAATCGGTCCAGGCCAGTTCGATGGCGTCGAGCCGGGCGGCCGCCGAGTCTCGCAAGCGGGCGGCTACGGCCGAGCCGAGGAGGTTGGCCAGCGCGATCCCTCCGATCATGCTGTCGAAGGGGCCGATGGCGCGCGCTGATATGAAGAACGTTTCCGCCGCGCCTGAGGCGAGCGGTGAAAGTGGGCCGTCGGTGATGGCCACCACTTCGGCCCCCCGGTTTCGAGCCCATTGCACCATCGAGACGAGCGACCGTTCGTAGCGATGAATGTCGATCGCCACGAGAGCGTCTCCCGACCGCAACCCCGCGAGCGAGCCGCTCACGGTGACTTCGGAACCGGATAGCAGCGTGACCCCGTCGCGCAGCTGACCGATCTGGGTGGCGAGCACGATTCCGACCGGAGCGGTGACCGCGCCCGGGAAGACCCAAACCTGGCGGTTGTGGTCCGCCAGCCGGGCGGCCGTGCGGTCCAGGACTTTCTGGCTTACGCCGCGCAGAGTCCGGACCACATTGTCCTGCTCGGCCCCTTGGACCCGGCTGACGAGGTCGGTCGGGGGGCGCTGCCTGATGCGGTCTCGGGCCGGCCCGAGCTGCTTGGCCAGCTCCGACTGCACGTCGGCTTGAAGATCGACGAATCCCTCGTAGCCCAGCTTGACGGCCAAGCGAACGACGGACGGTCCGCTGGTGCCGGCGCGCTGCGCTACCTGCGCCACCGTGCCGAACGCAATTGTCTGGGGCTCATCAGCCAGGATGGCGGCAATTTTGCGCTCAGTCGCGGTCAGCCGGTCGGCTTGCGACATGATCCGGTCTACGACACCCATGGCGACGCGGCAGCATACGACCCGGGTGTCCCCGGCGCTCGCTCTAATCCGCCGGCCCGGCGCGGCTGTCGAGGAAAAGTGACTGCACCGCCCGGCCGACGGGCCCGTCGCCATCGAAGATCAAGCTCTCGGCCTGGCCGTAGCCGTCTCCGGATAGACGGGTCACCACATCGAAGCCGATCCACTCCCCGACGGGCAGTCGCGACAGAGCAATGGTGAGGTCGGCGTTGATGAAGACGTGGCTATCGAAGTCCACTATGCGGCTGACCCCGTTGCCGAAGTCGGCCGCGGCCGCCACCCTCTGCAGAGGTGAAGGTACCTCGCCGTCCACGACGGGAACCACCAGTTGGCTCCAAAGCGTGGCCGGGCCAAGTTCGTCCCAGCTGCCCTTCACGAATCGAAGATCGACCGCGTCGGCGAAGGCGGTCCGCTGAGGGCCGGAATCGCGGCCCGGGCCGGCCTTCGGCAGGGCTGGGCTCGGCGGGCTCGGCTCTTGCTTGGGGACGTCGACGGGCGCCACCCGGATGCGCAGCGCCCGGGCTCGAGCTACTTCGGTGCCGTCCGCGGTCAAGCTGGCGTCGACCAACTGGACCCGCTTGCCCGGCCTGCTCACGGCTGCGGTCACGGCCAGCGGAAGGAGTGGTACCGGTCGCAGGAGCTCTACCGTCAGGCGGACTACCTGCATCGGGCCCGGCGCCGGAACTGCTTCCACCGTCCGGGCCAGCAGCGCCGCCACCGGCCCGCCGTGCTGGGCGTCCGGCGACCAGGGGCCGACGGTCAGATCGCCAGGATGAAAGCGGTCCGCTTCGAAGCGGTACAGAGCGCCGGGCACGGTGCGACGTTAAGTGGTCTTGAGGCCCAGCCCGAGAGACTGAAGCTGGTCGGCGGGGCGGTGATAGCCGCGCTCCAAGTGATGCACTCCCATGAGCCGGGACGGTCCGTCGGCCGCGGCTGCCGCGATGACGCTCGAAAACCCGGCCCTCACGTCGGGAATGTCGACGTCGGCGCCACGGAGGGTGGACCCGCCGCGGACGACGGCCGAGTGGAGGTAGCTGGTCTCGTGGAACCGGCACGCCGGCCCGCCCAGACAGGTCGAGAACAGCTCGATCTCCCCGCCCATCTTCTGAAGGGCCGGCACATAGACGAAGCGGTCCTCGTAGACAGTTTCGTGCAGGACCGACATTCCTTCGGCCTGGGTGAACAGGACCATCAAGGGGGTCTGCCAGTCAGTCATGAACCCCGGGTGGACGTCGGTCTGGACCGCGGCGGCGCGTAGGCCGTTCGGAGCGGACGCCGTCATGCCGTGGTCGTCGACCTCGACCGACGCCCCCATCCTCATAAGGGTGGTGATGGCCGTTACCAGGCGATCCTGCTCGCAGCCGACCACCCGGACCTGGCCGCCGGTGAGGAGTCCCGCGACCAGGTAGCTGAACGCTTCGTTGCGGTCTCCGTGGAGCCGGGTTCGGGCGCCCCGCAACCTCGGTACGCCTTCGATGACGATGCGGCGGTCGGGGCTGAGCTCGACGCGCGCTCCCATGCGCTGCAAGAACAAGGCCAGCTCGAGGACTTCGGGCTCGGTGGCGGCCCCCCGGATCACGGACTTCCCCTCGGCGAGGGCGGCCGACAACAGCGCCGACTCGGTAGCCCCGACGCTCGGGTAGGGAAGCTCGATTATCGCACCTTGAAGCCGTTTGCAACGCGCCGATATGCCATCAGGAGTCACTTCGACTTCGGCGCCCAATGCACGCAGCGTCTGGACGTGAAAGTCGACCGGGCGGCCTCCGAGTTGATCGCCGCCCACTCGAGGCACGAACGCCTCTCCGGCCAGGTGCAGGAGCGGTCCGAGCAGCAACACCGGGATTCGGTTGAGCCCGCTAAAAGAAAGTGGAACGGTCGGGTCGACGTCTGTCGGCGGGGTGATGGTGATGGCGTCGCCGGACCTCTCGACGCCCGCGCCTATCGACTTGAGGATGCTCGAGGTGATCTCGACGTCACCGACGTCGGGAACGTTGGTTATGGTGCTCGGTCCCTGCCCGAGGATGGCGGCGACCATGTGCTTGGTGACGGCGTTCTTGGACCCCCGAACCTCTACCTCCCCGCGAAGAGGCCCGGACGGTTCGATCAGCCAGGTGTCCGACACGAATTGAAGGCTAACCGTTGCCGACCGCCGCCCTTTCGTGTTGGCGGCCGGCTTTGGAGCCGAAGCGGGGGTCTGGTAAAGCTGGACCGTGACTTTCACCCTCCAAGCCGCCACCACCCCGACCACGGTTCCGGGCGGAGCGGTCATCACCATCTACGGGGGGCCGAACGCCACCGCCAACATCCCCGGTACTCATTCCGATCCGGCCGACCTCTACGGAATCGTCCTCATTGCGGCGATCTTCGCCGTCGTCGCCCTGGCCTACTGGCTGTTCGGGCGGCGCGGCCCCGCGCCTGGCCCTGGAGGGCGGCAATAGGGCTGCGGTCCGACACCCAGGGCGCGGGCGGCGCTTCCACCAGGCGCGCCAGCAGCAGCAGGACTGCGTCGTAGTTGACCCGCCAGCCCTTCCAAGCGGTCCAGGCCTTCTCGCGGTCGGCCTTGAGAGGCATGCCGGCCGCTTCCATCTCAGCCATGGCCGCGTCCCATTCCTGACGCGAAATCGTGATCGCACCGTCGGCGGGAGGATCGGGGTCGTAGGGAACCTTGAACGAGTCGGCGATTCGTCGAAGGGCGAGGAAGCCGGATCGAATGCAAAGTTGTACGTCGGGGTCTTGCGGGTGCTCCACGCAGGAAGCCCAGAAGCTGGCCCCGTCGAGCAGGGTGCCCGCCGCGGTCACCCAGGAGCGGTCCGACTGCGGCGACCGGAAGTAGACGAGGATCGGGAACGTGGTATGCGATTCCTCGATGTCGGTGAACCATCCTTCCCACTGCCGCCACAGCTCGCCCAAGCGGTAGCTCGGTTCTTCGATGCGGTGATAGCGGATGAGCATGGTCGTGGCCTGCGGGGGGCTCCCGGCGCGTACCTGCAGCAGCGACACGCCCGTCTCTCGACGCGTGAATGCGTTGTAAATGCTCGGGAAATAGGTGATGAGGAGGGCGACGATCAGCAGGCCGAGAGCTGCTTCCGAGTAGGTCAGGGCGGAGGGACCGAGCCGGCTGTCGGCGGCGGTGCCCAGGGTGAAGATGGACGACCCGGACAGCTTGATCGCGGCTGCCAGCGATCCGTGGGTCACGGCCAGAAATATCAGCGTGTAGCCGGCAATGAGCAGCAGCAGCCAGAACCCCAGCATCGACAGGAGCGCGACCGGCCCGAGCATCGCCATGATCCGGTCTCGTTCTTCGTACGTCGTCGAACGCTTGGCTCGCAGGCGGAAGAACGTGCGGGCTGCTCTGACCGCAGTCCCCGCAATCCGGCTTTGCGCCGCCCGGGGAAGAACCGTCGATCGCACGGCTGACAGCACGGTGGCCACCACCAGGGCCGTGCCGGCCACCAGAGCCACGATGTCCAACGCCAGTCGCATGGGCGTGGCTGTTCGCTAGGCCACTGAAATGGGAGTCGGCTCCCAGCTGTCCAAGTGGGTCAACCTCGGGTCGTTGGAGAACATCTCCACGATCGGGGCTGACAGACCCAGGCGCTTTTGGATCCGCTCGACCTCCGTCTGCTCGTTCCAAAGCACGAGCGTCACGACCAGCCCCTCTTTGCCGGCTCTTGCCGTCCGGCCGGATCGGTGGAGGTACGCCTTGTGGTCGTCGGGAGGGTCGTAGTGGATGACGATGTCGACGTCGTCCACGTCCAAGCCGCGCGCCGCCACGTCGGTGGCGACCAGGACCGGGAGGCGGCCCTGCGAGAAGCTACGGAGGGCGCGCTCTCTCATCTGCTGGCGCAAGTCCCCGTGGATGGCCCGGGCGTCCACTCCCTCGCGCCGGAGCGCGTCGGTCAGGCGGTCGGCCCCCCGCTTGGTGCGGGAGAACACGAGCGAGCGCTGTGCACTCGAGCAGATCTTCGCCACCACTTTGACCTTGTCCATCTGGTGCACCTGGATGAAACGGTGGGCCATCTCGGTGACCGTCGGCGTTAAGGACATGACTTCGTGTTCGACCGGGTCGGTGAGCTCGTGGCGGACCAGCCGGTCAACGTCGCCATCGAGGGTGGCGGAGAAGAGCATGGTCTGGTGGGCTTTGACCAGATGGCGAAGGAGCCATTCCACTTGGGGCGTGAAGCCCATGTCTGCCATTCGGTCGGCTTCGTCCAGCACCACCACGTCGATCTGGCTCAAGTCGATGTCGCCACGCTGGCGCAAGTCGATCAGGCGACCAGGGGTGGCGATCACGAGATCGGTGCCGGCCTGGATGGCCTTCACCTGGGTCTCCATATTGGTGCCGCCGTAGCAGGCCTCGAGGCCCAGCCCGGTGGCCTCGGCCAGCGGGCCGAGTACGTCGGCGACCTGGCGGGCCAGTTCGCGGGTGGGGACCAGGACCAGGCCCCGCGGCGGTCGGGGCGATCTGGTCTGGTCGGCCCTACGGAGCCTTTGCAGCATGGGGAGGCCGAAGGCCAGCGTCTTGCCCGAGCCCGTCTTGGCCTTGCCGCAGATGTCGCGACCGGCGAGGGCGTCCCGGATTGTGAGGGCCTGTATGGGGAACGGCTCCGTGATGCCTCGGGATGCCAGGGCGTCGACCAGGTCAGGCGCCACGCCTAAGGCACTAAACGACCCCGGCAACTCCTTGTTGTTCAAGCGTGCTCCTGTATTCAAACATCGGCGGATCCTTGTTGCTTGACCGTCACCGGCCCTCGCTACCCTGGGCAGCATGACGCTCCCGCTGTTCGACGATCAGGCCTCCCGGGCACCGCGCCAGGTGACCCTGGTGAGGTTGTCGGGAGAGATCGCCCGTTCGCTCGGAGGTGTCGGACGGATCGCCGTTGAAGGTGAAGTCTACCGGCCGACGACGTCGAAGGGCGGCTGGGTGTTTTTCACCTTGCGTGACCGCGCCGCCCAGATCGAAGTAAAAGTCCCCGCGTCCGCGGCGCGACGCTGCCGGATAGCGGCCGGAGAGCGGGTATCGGTACTGGGCAGCCTTCAGTGGGCCAACGATCGAGGCCAGGTCCATCTCGCCGCCGAGGATGTCACTCCGGTCGGGGCGGGAGCGATCGCGGCGCTGATCGTGGAGACCCGCCGGCAGCTGGCCGCGGAGGGCCTGCTCGATCGGCCTCGTCGCCGCATTCCTCTCCTACCGGTCGCGATCGGCGTCGTTTGCGGCTCCGACGCGGCGGTGCGCAAGGACATCGAGTCGGTCGCCGCCTCTCGGTGCCCGGGATACCCGATCCTCTTCGAGGAGACGAGCGTTTCGGGCCCGGGCGCATCCGTTTCGATCGTCGAGGCCCTGGCTGCGGTGGCGTCCCGCCCGGGCGTAGAAGTGGTCATCCTGGCTCGAGGCGGCGGGGACGCCCCGTCGCTCTTACCGTGGAGCACCGAGGAGGTGTGCCGGGCCGTCGCCGCCTGCCCGGTTCCTGTCGTCTCCGCCATCGGACACGAGGGCGACCGCCCTCTGTGCGACGAGGTGGCCGACTTGCGCGCCGGCACCCCATCGCTGGCCGCCACGGCCGTGCTGCCGGACCTCAGCGAGCTGGCATCGGCGCTCGACGCCCTGCTCCAGCGGGCTGTTTCGGCGGGTGGTAACCGGGCCGAAGCAGCCGGGCGCCGCTTGATGGCGGTGGACACGAGAAGGGCGCTGGGCGCCGGGCTCGATCGGGCCGGAGGCCGGTTGGAGCGGGCCGGGATCCGTTTGGCGGGGACCCACCCGTCGGGCCGGCTACGCGTCTGTCAAGAGCGACTCGGGGTCGCCGGCTGGCGCCGCCTGACGTGGGAGACCCTGGGCCGGGCGGAGGGCCACCTGTCGGCGGAGAAGCGCCATCTTCGGGTGCTGTCCCCGCATCGGACGTTGCAGCGTGGTTACGCCGTGGTGACCGGGCCGGACGGTTCGGTCGTGCGGCGGGCCGACGCCCTGGAGCCGGGCGACCCGGTCCAGGTTCGCCTGGCCGCGGGGCGACTCGGCGCCGCCGTCACAAGGATCGAGATGACGGAGGTCGAGGAAAGTTGACCAGCGACGAACGGCGCTCCCCAGAGGCCCACGGCCCCAGCCGGGACGGCCCGGGTGATGGCGGCACCACGGACGAACGGACCTTCGAGGAGCTGATGGCCGACTTGGAGGCCATCACCGAGCGGCTGGCGGCCGGCGATCTGGGCATCGAGGCGGCCGCGGACCTCTTCGAGCGGGCCGAGACGCTGCACGCCTTGGCCACTGAGCGGCTCACCCAGGTGAGGGCCAGGGTCGAGCGGATGGCCGTGCCTCCAGGTCCGCCCGGGTAGCCAGGCGTGGTGGGGGCGGCCTCAATTCCCGGCCGGCGTGCGGGCCGGCCACTCCAGGGTCCAGCACCGGTCGGCTAGAGAGCCCGGGCTCCAGATGCCCCAGATCCCGCCGATGGCCCGCTTGGTCATCTCTGTCCAGGCGATGACGTCGGGTTGGGCGATGCGCCGCACCACTTGGCGAACGCCGCCTTCGTAGACGGAATAGCCGGCCCACTGGCCGGGGTAGTCCTTGGTCGACCCGACTTCGGCCACGTCCAGGCCGCGGACGCGGTATCGACGGTTGCGGTGGGTGTGGCCGGCCAGCACCAGGGCGGTTCGCCCGGAGCCGGCCAGGCCCGAAAACAGCAGCGACGTGTCCCGCCAGGAGATCGCCGGTGGGTAGTAGGTGGAAACCGGCCATCGCCGCGGCGGGTGATGCAGCACGAGGATCGCCGGTCCCGGCGCCGCCGCGGCCAGGGCCACCAGGTCCTTCACGTGGTCGGCGTCCAGCCGGCCCGAGTGCAGACCGGGAACGGGGCTGTGCCCCAGCACGAGACGGACGCCCTCGATGTCAATGGCGCGCGCTTCGCTCCCGGTGGAGATGCCGCGTCGAGCCAGGACGGCGCCCACGTCCACGGGTCCCTGGACGTCGTGGTTGCCGAGAGTGGCGTGCACCGGAATCGACGCGGTTGCCAGCACGTCGGCGACGTCGTTCGCCTCCTTGGCTGCCGCGTCCCTCGTCAAGTCGCCTTTCACGACCAGGATCTCCGCCCCCCACGCTTCGGCCTCCCTGATGGCGGCGCCTGCGCAACGGATCGGGTAGGGGGCCAGGTCCTTCGGTCGCGGTCTCGGGTCGTGGAGGCGGCCGAGGGAGCCCAGGCGAAACTCGCCGATGTGGCAGTCGCTTATCGTCGCGAACCGGGCCAGAAGGCGGCCCGGTGGTTCGGGGAGGGTTCGGGCTCGCGTCACCAGCCGGCGTGGAAGCTGCTGGCCCGAGAGGCACACGTCGTAGCTCGTGTCGGGGTCGAGCCCGTCGACCGTCAGGGCTCCCGGTCCCGCAGCTCCCAGAACCGGCTTCCGGTTCCACTTGAGGCGGTACCACGAAGGCGGGGTGCCGCCGACCGCGAACGCCCGGCCGCCCACTTCGACGGTCATGTCGGGCCCCGCCAGCGCGGCCCATTCGAGTTGAAGGCTGCGGTCCTCGACCGCGAATACCCTCACCGAATCGGGGCCGAGCTTCGTCCGGGCGAGGGCACGGGCCTCAAACTAGCCAGCGCCGCCGGAGATACGACCCCGCGGGGTGCGCCGTCCACGCTTCTCAGGAGCGGCGAGGGCTCTACGGGGCGAGAGATTCGGCCAGCGTCCCGCGCAGTCTGGCCGCCAAGGCCACGTTGACGTCCATGCGCTCCAGTAGCTGGTCCATCCGGGGGCCGGCCAGCGGGATGTCGTGGGTCTCGCAGAAGCGGTGGATGGCGGACGCCACGTCCGGATCCACCGCGGAGGTGATCCCTTCGAAGATCCGGGCTACCAGGCCGCTGGGAAAGCGGGCCACGATCTCGTCCCAGTGCCGCTCCACCCAGTCCCAAGCGATGGCGGTCCCCTCCCGGCGTCCCATGACCTGGGCTATGAGGAATGGGGCGTCCTGGCTGCGGACCTCGGCGGTGATGGCCATGTCGAGGGTGCGCCGCAGGGTCTCGGGATCGCCGGCCTCGGTCAGCGCGAACAGATAACGGATCCGATCCTGCGGATTGGATGCCTCGCTGTACAGGCCCCGCACGGTGGCCCAAGACCCTTCGGCCCCGTCTGCCACCACGACCCGAGCGGCCGGGCTGACCAGGTCCGGGGCGAGCGAGGCCCGGTCCTCCAAGAACAGCCGAAAGCGTTCGGCGGCCTCGCTGCGGACGTCGGGGTCGTCACCGTCGAGACCGATGGTCGAAAGCACCCGAGCCCGCGCTGTCGCGGTCCGGCGGGACTCCTCGGCGACCGGATTCCAGCCGAGCTCCAACCAGGAAGGTGTCACGGTGCGGCGCACGAAGGCGCTCAGCGCCGATCTTTCGGCCGGATCGGCGACCAGGGCGAGGAACCCGAACACGGAGCCCACGGCGGCCCACACGTCGGGGTCGTCGTCGCCTACGAGGGACTCGACCACCGATACCCACTCGGCCAGATCGGCCATACCGGCCACGACCGCGGCCCACGTGTCGACGACCAAGCCCAAGCGTTCGAGGGAATCGAGCACGTCACCCACGCCGGCGTCGCGAAGACGAGCCCACAAGTCCGGTGAGTAGCGAGCACGGTAGAAACCCCAGGCTCCGTCGTTGACCACGACCCAATCGACCGGCCCATCGAAGGTGAACGTCGCCGTGGCCTCGTCGAGAAGCAGCCGATGGTGCTGGACGACGCCGCCGACGAGGGCCCGGATGTTGATCGGGATGGCCCACTTCTCGTCCGCGGCCGAGCCGTCATAAAGGAATCGCTGCTGCCTCAGCGTCACGGTCGAATCATCGGGCCCGGACTCGATGAAAATCATCGGGTGGCCCCGCTGCCCGATCCACGAGCCCATCATCGCCGTCACCGGCTCGCCGGAAGCGGTCTCCAGCGCTTCCCATAGGTCGCTCGTCTCAGTGTTGCCGTAGGAATGGGTGGTCAGGTAGTGGCTGATCCCCTTGCGGAACGTCGAGGAGCCCAGATATTGCTCGAGCATGCGGAGGACGGCCCCGCCCTTCTGGTAGGTGAGAACGTCGAACATGGCTTCGGCCTCTTCGGGTCGCCCGACCTCGTATTCCACGGGCCGGGTCGCCCTGAGACCGTCGATCGCCAACGCGGCGGACTTCCCGGCCCCGAATGCGGTCCACACCTGCCATTCCGGATTGAAGGCTTCGGTGGTGGTCAGCTCCATAAACGTGGCGAACGCCTCGTTGAGCCATATGCCGTTCCACCATTTCATCGTCACCAGATCGCCGAACCACATGTGCGCCGTCTCGTGAGCGACGACCGTCGCGATCCGTTGGAGCTCGACCTGGCTGGCCAGCGCGGGGTCGGCCAGGAGCGCGTTTTCCCGGTAGGTGACGCACCCCAGGTTTTCCATGGCGCCGAACGCGAAATCGGGTATGGCGACGTGGTCCATCTTCCCGCCCGGGTACGGGATCTCGAAATAGTTCGAAAGGAATTCGAGGGCGTGGCTGGCGGCGGCTTCGGCGAAAGACGTCAAGTGAGAACGTCCGGGCACCGCGGCTATTCGCAACGGCACCCCGCCGACATCGAGGGTGGGGGTGAGCTCGAAGGGCCCGATGACGAACGCGACCAGGTAGGTCGACATGACCATCGTCTCTTCGAAGTTCACGCGACAAAGGCCGTTGTCGAGAGCTTCGGTGGATGCGACGGCCGCGTTGGAGAGGGCGGTGACGCCGTCGTCCACGACCAGGCTGATGGCGAACGAGGCCTTGAAGGAGGGTTCGTCCCAGCACGGGAAGGCCTTTCGAGCGTCTGCCGGCTCGAACTGGGTCGTGGCGATGACCTGCTCCACGCCCTCCTCGTCGCGGTAGGTGCTCCGGTAGAAGCCGTGCAGCTGATCGTTGAGATTGCCGGCGAAGTCCAGATGAAGGCGGAAGCCCGATTGCGGCTCGAGTGGCTCGGAGAGCGTGATCGTGGCTTGCTGTTCCGGCTCGTTGAAGGAGACCTCGCCGGAGACCTGGGTGCCTTGCGGTGTCTCCACGTGGGTCCCGCTGATGGTCAACCCAGCCGCGTTGAGCACCAGTTGACTGGTCGCTTCCACCACGTCGATGAGGATCGTGGCCGTTCCATCGAAGCGCGCTTCCGACAAGTTCGGTCGCAGCTCCAAGCGGTAGTGGCGCGGAAGAACGTTGAGCGGAAGTCGGTAGCTGTCAGTTCGAGCCACGGCCTCCCCCTCCAGCTGCAACTACCGTCGTCATATGGATTCGGCCCCTGAAGTTGTCACAGTCGGTCACGCCATTGTAGACGTGCTCGCTCCCTCCGAAGACTCTCTGGTCGCCAGCTTCGGTTTGGAGAAGGGCACCATGACCCTCGTTGACGACAGCGAGGCGGAGAAAATCTATGCGGCTCTCGGGCCCGCCACTGAAGCGTCGGGTGGATCCGCCGCCAATACCGCGGCCTGCCTGGCGTCTCTCGGCGCCTCGGTCGAGTTCGTCGGAAAAGTGGCCGACGACGACCTGGGCCGGGTCTTCGTGCACGACATCCGCGCTGCCGGCGTGCGTTTCGAAGTGCCGCCGGCCCGAGGCGGTCCTGGGACCGGTCGCTGTCTCGTGATGGTCTCCCCTGACGCGGAGAAGACGATGTGCACCAACCTTGGCGTCGGGGCTCTGCTGGGTCCCGATGACGTGGGCGTCGAGGCCATCGGCGCGGCCACGGTCGTCTACATCGAGGGGTATCTCTGCGGGAAGCCGGAGACGGACCCGGCCGTCGAGCGCGCCGTTTCGGCCGCTAAGGCCGGAGGGACCCTCGTGGCCTTCTCGGGTTCGGATCCCTCCTGGGTCGACCTGAAGCGCCTCGCACTCGACGCCCTGCTCGACCGGGTCGACGTGCTGTTCGCCAATGAGGCCGAGGCTTGCGGCTTGGCTGGTGTGGACACTGTCGAGGCGGCCCTGTCGACGCTCAGCCGCCGTTGCCCCGCGGTGGCGATCACCTTGGGGGCGCGGGGTTCGATAGTGGCGACCGGGTCGCAAGTCGTTTCCGTCCCCGCCGCGCCCGTGAGCCGGGTGGTCGACACCACGGGAGCGGGAGACAGCTTCGCGGCCGGGTTTCTTTATGGAGTGGTTCGGGATCTCGGTCCGGAGGCGAGCGCGCGCTTGGGTGCCCTGGCGGCCGGTGAAATCGTCAGTCACCTAGGCGCTCGACCGCTCGCCCGTTTGGCCGATCTGATGGCCGGTGAGCACCCGGCTGGGTCCTAGGACCCGCCACCGAACAACTTGGTACCCGCCTCGTCCATGTCCAGACCTGGTGCCAAAGAATTGCGTCAAGTTGTTTCGTGGCCAGCCCTTAGCGCCCGCGGTTCGGCTTCCGACCGTGGTTGGCCTTGTTGCGGCGAGCCCGAGTCCGGGCCTTCTTGGTGCGCTTGGACATAAAGGGTCACGCTAGGCGAGGGAGGGAGTACCGGGCCAGGCGGGTGGTGGCCCGACCCGACCGTGAGCCAGCCCGGGTAGCCTGCCGGCGATGGAACGCTTGGGCCTGGTCGGGTTACCCAACTCGGGAAAGTCGAGCCTCTTCAACGCCCTGACCGGCGGGTCGTCGCCGATTGCCGCCCACCCTTTCTCGACCACCGAGACTTCCGTCGGAGTGGCCCAGGTGCCCGATCATCGCCTCGACAAGTTGGCCGTGATGAGCGCCAGCCGGAAAGTGGTCAACGCCACGGTGGAATTCGTGGACATCGCGGGACTGGTGGCCGGGGCCTCGACTGGCGAGGGCTTGGGCAACCGCTTCCTCGGTGGTATACGAGAAGCCGACGCCCTCTGCCTGGTCTTGAGGGCCTTCGAGGACGAGAACGTCACCGGCGACTCCGATCCGCTATCGGACCTGGGCGTTCTCGAACTCGAGCTGGTCCTGGCCGACGCTGCGACCGTCGATAGTCAGATCGACAAGAGACGCAAGGCGGCCCGGGCCGACAAGTCCCTGGCCGGTGAGGTGGAAGCACTAGAACGAGCCAAAGCAGAGCTGGACGCCGGCGTTCCCATCTATCGCTCGGATCTCTCCGCCGATGACCGCGGGTTGCTCAAGGCGCAGTTCCTTCTCACCAACAAGCCGGTGTTGGCGGTGGTCAACCTGGGTGAGGATCAGGTGGCCGACACCGACTCGATCGTCAAGCCGGTCGCGGAAGAGCTGGGGATCCACGGGGACGCCCTGGGCGTGAGTGTCGAACTGGAGGCGGAGACGGCCCAGCTCGCACCCGACGAGAGGGTCGAGCTCCTCGAAGGCCTCGGCCTCGGGGAAGGAGCCTTGCCCCGCGTGGCGAGGGCCGCCTACCACATGCTCGGACGGCGGACCTTTCTGACCACCGGCGACAAGGAAAGCCGGGCTTGGACTTTTCGGGCCGGGGCTCGGGCACCGGAGTGCGCGGGCGTCATCCACTCGGACTTGCAGCGCGGGTTCATCCGAGCCGAGATCATCCGGTGGGACGAGTTGCTCCAGCTCGGCTCCTGGCACAAGGCGAAGGAGGCCGGCAAACTCCGCATCGAGGGCAAGGACTACGAGGTCGTCGACGGGGACGTCCTCGAGATCCGCTTCAACGTCTGACCGCGTGTCCTGGCTCATACGCGACGGGGACGTCCTGGCGGCGATCGAGGACCCGCGCCAAGGATGGCAGCGGACACTCCAGGGCGCGCTGCTGCTGTCGCGCCCCATGGTCGTGCACACATTGAGGGAACCCGTCTCGTTGGACGTGGCGTGGTGCGGACCGGCCGACCCCGACGGCGATCAGCCGGGGCTTCAGGTGCGGCGCATCGCGGCTCTGCCGCCCCGACGTCTGGCCCGGCCGCATCTCCGCCCGGGAGCCCTCCTCGTGGCCCCGGGCGGCACGTTCGAACGATGGCGCCTTCAGGTAGGGGACCGCCTCGAGGTCCGAGGAGGGTGACGGGAGAGGCCGAGCCGGGCGACGGCGACGCCGGAGGGGGTCGCTCGGGCCGGTTGATCCTGGTCGGGACCCCGATCGGGAATCTCGGCGACATTTCATCGCGAGCGGTGGGTGCCTTATCGGAGGCGGAGGTCATCTTCTGCGAGGACACCCGTCGCACCCGGAAGCTGCTGAGCGCGCTCCAGATTCCCGCCCCGCGGCTGGTCAGACTGGATCAGCACAGCGAGCACGCCATGGTCGAGTACGTGGTCGGCATTTTGGGTTCCGGCTCGACCGGCGCGCTGGTGAGCGACGCCGGCATGCCGACGATCTCGGATCCGGGCCACGAAGTCGTACGCGCCTGTGCCGACGCCGGGATCAAGGTCGAAGTGGTACCGGGGCCTACCGCGGTGAGCGCCGCCTTGGCCTTGTCAGGGTTGTCCGCATCGCGATATCGCTTCGAAGGCTTTCTCGCCCGCAAAGGTCGCGACAGAGCGGCCCAGCTGCAGTCGGTTGCCTCAGAGCGGATGACGACCGTCGTCTACGAGTCGCCGCATCGCGTGGCCCGCACCATCGCCGATCTGTCCGTTGTCTGCGGTAAGGAGCGGCGGGTGGCACTGGCCCGGGAGCTCACCAAACTTCACGAGGAGACTTGGCGCGGCGCCCTCGGCGATGCCGTCGCATGGATCGGCTCGGCGCCGGACCCGCCCAGGGGGGAGTGGGTGCTGATCATTGCCGGCCTGGCCGAAATGGAGGCCGACGGGAGCGGCGACCGCCAGGTGTCTGAGGACGTGGGCGACGCCGCCATCGCCGACGCCATCCGCTCGAGAATGGCGGCCGGCCTCGATCGTCGCCAGGCGGTAGCCGAGGTGACCGCCCAACTCCGGGTGCCCCGACGCCGTGTGTACGCCTTGGCCGTCGCATTGCGAGACACGCCTGGGTGACAGGCGCATGGTCTGCATTTGGTGACCGGCTCGACGGCGCCATGTCCTACCCTCGACGGTCGTGACCCGCTTCTACGTCACCACGCCGATCTACTACGTCAACGACGCGCCCCACATCGGGCACGCCTATACCACGGTGACGGCCGACGCCCTAGCCCGTTGGCACCGTCTTATCGGCGACGACGTCTTCTTCTTGACCGGTACCGACGAGCACGGATTGAAGGTCCAGCGGGCGGCCGAAGCCAATGGCCTCACCCCTATGGAGCACGCCGATAGGACCAGCGACAGGTACCGGCAGACCTGGGCCGGCTTGGACATCTCCTACGACGACTTCATCCGCACGACCGAACCCCGCCATTACCAGGCGACCCAAAAGCTGATGCAGGCGGCCTATGACAACGGCTGGATCGAATTGCGTCCGTACGAAGGTCTTTATTGCGTCTCGTGCGAGGCTTACTACACCGAGGGCGAGCTGATTGACGGCAACCTTTGTCCCATCCACCGCACCCCGGTGGAGATGCTCAAGGAGGAGAACTACTTCTTCAAACTCTCGGAGTTCAGCGACCGCCTCCTCGAGTGGTTCGAGCAGAAGCCGGGCGCGGTAACCCCTGAGGCCAAGCGCAACGAAGCCATCGGCCTGATCAAGGGTGGTCTGCGCGACATTTCGATCTCTCGGACGTCGATCACGTGGGGTGTTCCGGTGCCGTGGGACGCCGGTCACGTGTTCTACGTCTGGTACGACGCCCTCATCAACTACGCCACTGCCGTCGGCTACGGAGCGGACCCAGCGCGATTCGGAGCCTGGTGGCCCGAAGCGCACCACTTGATAGGCAAGGACATCCTTCGATTCCATTGCGTGTACTGGCCGGCACTGCTCATGGCCGCCGGTTTGGAGCCCCCCAAGCGGATCGCAGTTCACGGGTTCTTGCTGGTCGGCGGCGAGAAGATGTCGAAGTCGGCCCTCAACCAGATTGCCCCCGCGGACCTGATCCCCACCTTCGGGGTCGACGGATTCCGATACCACTTCTTGCGCGATCAGACCTTCGGGCCCGACGGCGACTTCTCATATGAGGGCATGGTGGCGCGCTACAACGCCGACTTGGCCAACAATCTCGGCAACTTGCTGGCACGGGTATCGACGGTGGTGGAGCGCAAGTGTGGTGGCATCGGCCCGGCCCCCGATCCCGAGAGTCGGCTGGCCGCTATCGCGGCGTCGGTCTACGAGGCGGCCGCTTCGGCCTGGGAGCGGATCGCGCCGAGCGAAGCCCTCGACGCCACTTGGCGGTTGGTGCGCGAGACCAACGCCGCCCTCGAAGCGGCCGAGCCATGGAAGGCCGATCCGGGCCCGGCCGTCAACGCCGTGCTCGGCGACGCCTTGGAGGCTCTGCGGATCGTGGCCTTGCTGGCCAGCCCGGCCCTGTCGAGGGCGTCGCAGGAAATATGGCGACGGATCGGCCTGGCCGGCGCAGTGTCGGAACAGCGCCTTCCGGAGGCGGCCGCGTGGGGTGGGTACCCGGCCGGATCGCGCGTGGAGCGGGCCGGACCTCTGTTCCCGCGGATAACCGAGTAGCCGCCATGTGGGCGGACAGCCATTGCCACATCGACTACGACGGGGTGGGCCCGTCGGCCATCGACGACGCCCGCCAGGCCGGAGTCACCCGGATCGTCACCATCGGTACCGACGCCACGGCATCGGCCGCGGCCGTCGCCACCGCCCGCGAGCACGACGGGGTGTGGGCCACCGTGGGCTTGCATCCTCACCAGGCCTCCGAGGGCTTGGACGGCGTCGCCGCGCTGCTCGACCCCCCCGACCCGGTCGTGGTGGGCGTGGGCGAGTGCGGGCTCGATTTCTACTACGAGCACTCGCCGAGAGCGGCCCAGAGGGAGGTGTTCGCGGCCCAGATACGGCTGGCCGCGTCGCTCGACCTGACGCTGGTCGTCCACACCCGCGACGCTTGGGACGAGACCTTCGACATCCTGTCGACCGAAGGGGTGCCGCCGCGGTGGATCCTCCATTGCTTCAGCGGCGGCGTGACCGAGGCCAAGCGCGGACTCGACTTGGGGGCGTACCTGTCCTTTAGCGGCATCGTCACCTTCAAAAAGGCCGACGACGTGCGCGAGGCGGCGGCCACGTGTCCGCTCGACCGGCTGCTCGTCGAGACCGACAGCCCGTATCTGGCGCCGGTCCCCAATCGGGGCCAGGCCAACCGGCCCGGTTGGGTTCCCATCGTGGGCGCGGCGGTCGCGCAACTGCGCGGCGTCGACGTCGCCGCGATCGAGCGGGCTACTTGGGACAACACGGCGCGGGTCTTCCGGCTTGCGGACGCACCTGTCGCGTGACGCTCACCCGCCGCCAAGTGAGCGACTTGCTGGCGACGAACGGGCTTCATCCGAGCCGGTCGTTGGGTCAGAACTTCGTGGCCGACCCGAACACGGTGCGCCGGATCGCCCGCTTGGCCGGCGTCGGGCCCGGAGACCGGGTGCTGGAAGTGGGACCGGGTCTGGGGTCCTTGACGCTCGCCCTGGCCGAGACCGGCGCCTCGGTTACCGCCATCGAGGTGGACCGGCATTTGATGCCGGTGCTGGAAGGCGTCGTCGAAGGGCGTCCGGTGACGCTCATCCGGGCCGACGCCATGACCGCCGACTGGCCCGAACTCCTCGGCCGCGAACCGGGCTGGGTCGTGGTGGCCAACCTGCCGTACAACATCGCCACCCCTTTGGTCGCCGACCTTCTCGACTCCGTTCCCGTCATCGATCGGCTCCTCGTGATGGTCCAAATGGAGGTGGGCGCTCGCCTCTCGGCGTCGGTCGGGGACGACGCCTACGGGGCCGTGTCGGTCAAGGTGGCCTACTGGGCCGACGCTTCGGTGGTGGGCCGGGTCCCGGCCTCAGTGTTCATCCCCGAGCCGAAGGTGGAGTCTGCGTTGGTGTCGATTCGGCGCCGCCCCGCTCCAGCGGTCGACCCCGACGTCGTTTCCGCGGAGGCGATTTTCGCTCTGGTGCGGGCCGGGTTCGCCACCCGGCGCAAGATGCTGCGCCGGTCTCTGGTCGGCCTGGTCTCGCCGGCCGCGTTCGGGCGAGCCGGGGTCCGGCCCGAATGCCGGGCCGAGGAGCTCGACGTGCACGCTTGGGGTCGGTTGGCTGCTGCCGCGGTGGCGGAAAAGAGAGCGTCGTCCGTGGCTGCTCCCGGCCTCGCGGATGGGTGACCTGCCGGCCGTGGTCGACGCCCCGGCCAAGCTGACGCTGTCGCTTCGGATCACCGGCGTGCGACCGGATGGGTATCACCTCATCGACGCCGAAATGGTCTCGCTCGACCTGGCCGACCGGTTGGAGCTGTCGGTCGGCGACGGGCTCGATGTGGTCGGCGCGGCCGGGCGATCGGTGCCCGGCGGGCCGGACAACCTGGTCTCCCGCGCGCTCCTGGCCTCCGGCCGTCGGGCCGCGGTGCGCCTCCACAAGCGGATCCCATCGGGCGCCGGTCTGGGCGGCGGTTCCGCGGACGCCGCCGCCATCTTGCGCTGGGCGGGAGTGGCCGACGTCGGCATCGCGGCCCGCCTGGGCGCCGACGTTCCCTTCTGCCTGCTAGGCGGCCGGGCCCGGGTCACAGGCATCGGCGACGAGGTCTCACCGCTGCCTTTCGAGCCGGTCGACCGGCGGCCCTACACGTTGCTCATCCCGCCGCTGCACGTGTCGACCGCCGACGTCTACCGCAGCTGGGATCGCCTGGGTGGGCCGGTCGGGGAGCGGGGCAATGACTTGGAGCCGGCGGCCCTGGTAGTCGAGCCAGGATTAGCGAAGTGGAGGGATCGGCTGGGCAACTCCACGGGCGAGACGCCGTTGTTGGCCGGCAGCGGGGGCACCTGGTTCGTGGCCGGATCCTTCCCGGGCCCCGGCCGGCTGGTGGTGATTGTGGCGCAGCCTTAGCGGCCCGCCCGCCGCTGCCAGCGCGTCGCCTTCAGCATCTTCTTGTGCTTCTTCTTGCGCATGCGCTTGCGGCGCTTCTTGATCAGAGACCCCATGGCGGATCGACAACCTAGCGGCTGGGCGCGGGTTGGAGCCACTCGACGCGGTTGTGGAAGGCTTCACCCATGGGGGTCAATCGCCGCAACGACATCAAGATGAGCGCAGAAGAGGTGGACGCATTCCTCCACCACGAGCGCACGACGACGATGTGTTCGATGCATCCAGACGGCTCCATCCACGCCGTCGCCATGTGGTACGGGTTCGTCGATGGTGTCCTGGCGGTCGAGACCAAAAAGAAGTCGCAGAAGGTCCAGAACCTCCTACGCGATCCCAGGCTCACCTTTCTGGTGGAGGCCGGCGACAGCTACGACGAGCTCAGAGGGGTCGAGTTGGTCGGTCAGGCTCGAATCGTCGAAGATGCCGACGCCGCGTGGACCCTAGGGGTGTCGGTCTGGGAGCGCTACATCGGTCCCTACACCGACGACCAGAAGGCCATGGTCGAGGCCATGATGAACAACCGGCTCGTGGTGACCATCGACATCGCCAAAGTCGTGTCGTGGGACCATCGCAAGATCGCTGCCGCCGCCAGCGGCCAGGAATCGGGTTGAGCGCCGCTTGGTCGGACGACCACCCTCAGCTGCTACCGCCTGATCCCGACCTCCCCCCGATCCACAACCGGGACTACCAAGTGCGGGCCTGGAGGGTAGAGGAGGCGACGATCCTCATTCGTGGCGCCGTCATGGACATCAAACCCGGCGAACACATCGCCGAGCGGATCACATCGGCGGGCGGCGTCGACGACGGGCGGCCGCTGACCGTCCATCACATGATCGTGGACTTGCACGTCGGCGTTCCCGACCTGGTCATCAAAGACGTCAGCATCGTGTTCGAAACGCACCCTCAACCGGCCTGCCCGCACATCGCCGCGAGTTACCAGGGCCTGGTCGGTCTGTCGATCTCCCGGGGCTTCACCCATAAAGTGCGAGAGCTTTTCGGCGGCCCGCGCGGCTGCACCCACACCACCGCCCTCCTTCAAGCCATGGCCCCAGTCGCCCTCCAGTGCATGTTTTCCGTGCGCGGCTCGGGCCCCGGGCCCGGCGCCGCGTCGTCGGGCGACCCCAGCGGTGCACCTCCGCAAGCGTCGTTCATGCGCGACACCTGCCACGTCTGGTCGGGCGAGGGCGAGCTCTGGCAGGGGGTCACCGTCGGGCGGGCGCCACCGCTGCCCCTGCCGATGAAGGCGCGCTTACGGGCCGGCGGGCTCTCGCCTGATCGCCTGGATCTCAGGCCCCCCGGCTGATCGGGCGCTAAGAGGCCTTCGGCTTCGGGGGTGGCACGCCCACGCGGGGGGAGGCCACGGCCGTTTCGGGCCAGCGTCGCCGCGACACCGTGGACAGCTTGCGCAGCAGGGCGATGGCGCCCGGGTCGTCGTCGCCGGGACGGGTTTCGATCACTCCATCCGCGATCATTCCGTCGATGATCTCCCGGCCCGCGTCGGTCCGGACGAGGGTGAGGGTCCAGTCGTTGAACGCCCCGATGCCGCCCGTGGAGATGTCGGCGTGTTCGGCCGCGAAGTCGGGGCAGGTCTTGCAGCCTTCTCGGGTCCACGCGTGGCATTCCTTGAGGGGGACCTCGTGATAGGCCCCGTCGCGCATCCAGATCTGCAGCACTCCCTTGATGTTCATCTTCACGATGTCAGCGCGCCGAAGGTCGTACTTGGCCTCGAGCAGTTCCTCGAAGATGGCGTCGTCGAAGGTCTTCGAGCAGAGAAGTCCTATCGACAGAGCCAGCCGCCGTCCCGGCTTCCCGGCCTTGCGGGCCCGCATGACCCCAGGGATCGAAGATTGGCAGCTCATGCCGACCAGAGCCAGGCGCTCGGACCCTTCGGCCACCGCCTGGACGTAAGCCAAAGTGTTGGCCGAATAGGTGTAGCGCGATCCTGACGCGGCCAGGATCTCGGCTCGGGTGCGGGCGATACCCGGCATGGCCTTCCACGAGCTGCCGTCGCCTTCGAGGATCGACACCAAGGCCGCGTCGATCTTGTCGTGATGCAGGCACCACAGAAGGATGGCTGAGACCAGGCCGCCGTCCTGGCCCTGGGCCAGGATTTCGGGGTCGGTGGCTCGAGCGAGGATCACGTCCTTGGCTACGCCGGCCATCTCGTCGGGTTCCCGCTCACGGCCGAACAGGTAGGTGTCGGTTTCGGTCTCCCAGTTGCGGAATCGCGGGCAGGCCCTGGTGCAGCTGGTGCAGCCCTTGAGCCCGTGCCCGCAGTCGCTGGGACCGAGCTCGTCTTCGAGGTGGAACGGCTTGTAGACCCCGTTCTTGTCGTCGTAGCCCAGGACGTCGTGGGGGCAGGCCACCACACAGCCGGCACAGCCGGTGCACAAACCGCTGGTCACTACTTCGGTGAAGAGCTCGGCCCACTGGGCCCGCCAACGTTCCTTGACGGACGCGGTCTCAGTCGCTGTCACTCAGGCGAGGCTAGTCGGCTCGATCCTCGACAGGATGGGAGGTGATACCGAGTCCGACAGGTCCCGAAGACCGACTCGTTACCCCTAGCGATACTGAAGATTCGGCCTTCGGCCGCCCAAGTAGTTTCGGCGAGGGCTCTCAGACCCAGACCACTTCGGAGGGACCCGACTCGCTCAGGCGGTCGCAAGTGGGGCACCACCAACGAGCGACCAGGGCGGTGCCGCAAGCCGGGTGGGTCGGGGTGTTGGCCTGGCCGCCGCCGTGGTCGGCGCTCCACTGAGCCAGCAGTCGCACGGCTCCGCCGAGGTCCCGTCCGGCTTCGGTCAACTCGTAGGAATAACGGACCGGGCGCCTCGAGTACGGGACCGCCATCAACACCCGGTTGGTTTCGAGGTGTCGTAGCCGTTGCGCAAGCACGTTGGTCGCGATCCCCGGAAGCGTCGTTTGCAGGTCTCCGAACCGCTGCGGCCCGTCGATGAGGGCGTCCACCACGAGCAGCGACCAACGGTCACCGACGCGGGCCAGAGCGGCGGAGAGTGCGTTCGAAGTGTCGGGCATCGTCTTTTTATACCTCTTTGCTAAAGACTCCAGAGGGTGTAACTTGCAACTTGCAAGCTACCTCAGAGGAGTAACGATGTCACTGATAGACGAACTGGCGGGCGCAACCGCTCGGGTCGCAGCCGCGGCGGGCGCCGCGGTCGTGCGGATAGGCCGGGACGAAGGTCGCGGCGCCGGAACGGTGATCGCGCCCGGCACCGTGCTCACGAGCGCGCACAATCTGCGGGGCGAGGCCGTGACCGTCACCTTCGCCGACGGTCGATCCGTGGCCGCCACGGTGAAAGGGGTCGACGCCGACGGGGACCTGGCGGTCCTGGACGTCGACACCGGGGCTGTCGAACCCCTGACCTGGGCGCTCGATGACGCCGACCTGCCCATCGGGGCGGCCGTCTTCGCCCTGGCCCTGCCGGCCGGAAGCGGAGGCGTGCGCGTCACCTTCGGTGCCATCTCCGCGGTGGGGAGGGCGTTTCGCGGTCCGAGGGGCCGGCTCATCACCGACGCCGTCGAACACACCGCCCCGATCGGGCGCGGCTCCTCCGGCGGCCCGCTGGTAGACGCCGAAGGCAGGATCCTGGCTGTCAACACCCACCGCCCGGGCGACGGGCTCTACTTGGCCGTGCCCGCCACCGCCGCTCTGCGGGCGCGCGTCGAGGCGCTGACCCGAGGCGAAGCTCCGGCTCGTCGGCGACTGGGGGTGGCCCTGACTCCCCCGCACGTAGCCCGACGGATGCGGGCCGCAGTGGGATTGCCCGACCGAGATGGGGTCCTCGTCCGGGAGGTGGGCGAAGGCACACCGGCCGCGTCCGCCGGCCTGGCCCGCGGGGATCTGATCGTCTCCGCCGGTGGCGCGGACGTGACGTCCATAGATCAACTGCTGGCGGCGATCGACCGCGTCGGCGCCGACGGAGCGCTGACCTTGACGGTCGTCCGGGGCAACGAAGACGTCACCGTGGAGGTGCACCTAGACGGCCCGTGAGGGCCTCTCATCCGACGCCGGCGCCGGCGCCGTAAACGAGTCATGCCAGCGACGGTAGATCCGGGAACGTTCCTCGGGCATCGTTTGGACATCCGCGATCTGGACCTCGACACGGCGTTCCGCGAACGTCCTCTCGACTCCGACACCTTGCGCTGCCTGCAGTACATGCACGACATCGAGAACCACACCGTCTGCTATCTGCGCGACACGCTCGTCACCCCGGCCCACGAGGACCCCCGGCTGACCACGTTCCTCACGATGTGGAACTACGAGGAGCACTGGCACGGTGAGGCCCTGGCCGCCGTGCTGGAAGCCCACGACCGCCCGGCGGGGCGGACCCGCGTCGCTCAGGTCCGCAGACAGCTCGGTCGGCGTCAACGCTTTCGGCCCGCGGCCTTTCTGTTCGGTTCGATGATCGTTCCGGACATGGTGGCCGTCCACATGACGTGGGGCGCCGTGAACGAGCTCACCACCCAGGCCGGATACGCCCAGCTCGCCCGCAAGGCAGATCACCCGGTGCTGTCTGACCTGTTGCACCGGATCATGCGCCAGGAAGGGCGCCACGTCGACTTCTACACCAGCGAGGCCCGAACCCGCCTGGCCCGCTCGAAGCCGACCCGACGGGTTACCCGGCTGGCCCTGCGCCGCTTCTGGCGACCGGTGGGCCACGGGGTGCGCCCGGAATCCGAAGTCGGATTCTTGATCAACCACCTGTTCGGTGACGCGGCGGGGCGCCACGCGGCGGCGCGAATCGACCGCCACGTTGACCGCCTGCCCGGCATGAGCGGCCTGCGCCTGGTCAGCTCGGCGCTAGAGCGCTACGGGGCCGCGCCAGCAGCGGCCCGATGATCCGGTAGAGCGAGATCCGGGCTGCGTCCTCGTCGTCGAAGTCGACCACGGAGTCAGGCATGAGGATGAAAGAGATGGCCAGGCGCACCAGAGCCTCGGCTACCAACTCGACTGCCTGCCGGTCGGGGCCCGATAGGCGGATTCCGGTCACCGCTTCGTATCGATCGACCAGGGCGGCGCGGCCCAGCGCCACGACCGGGGTCGAAGTGAGCACCGACAGGGTCATCTCGGTGTCGCTGCGGACGAGGGTGGGTAGGAGCGACTGGCGCGCAAACCGGACTCCCACCAGGAAACCTTCGACCACTTTGGCCTCGAGGTCGTCGTGGCCGGACACGGCGGCGGCTATGGCGCCGAAGAATCGGTGGGCGTCGCGAGCGAGGGCGGCGTGGACCAGGTCGTCGCGCCCTTCGAAGCGCCGGTACACGGTCGCCCGGCCCAGCCCCGAGCGCTCCGCCACATCGTCCATGCTCCATCGGCGCACGCCGTAGCTGGACAGCAGGGAGGTCGTGGCGTCGAGCAGGGCCGCGGTCGCTTCATCGCTCGGGTCCTGCGAACCCAACCGAAAGCTGGCCAGCACGCCATTGACATCGATCGAAGGGGAGCGGCGGGCCACTCACGCCGTCCCGGTCGGCTCGGACTCAAACTGCGCCGCTGCCGCGGCGGCCGCCGTGCGGTTCCGTTCGCGGAGGGCTCGGTTGCCGGCCGCAGCCGTCGGGCCCAACCTCATGGGGCCAGGGATCAGGCGCCAGGCTTCACGGATACCGATTTGCAGGGCGCGATACTCCACTTCCTCGTCGATGCGCCACGGGATTCCGAAGCGTTCCCGCACGGCTCCGGGAAGGCCCCCGATGGCCGTCAGGCGAAGGACCGGGGTGACCGTCAGCGGCTGGAACGGGCGGGTCCACGCCGGCAAAAACGGGACGTTCAGGGAGCGGGAATGCAACGCGATGTCGATGGCCCGCTCCGCCGCCGGGGTCAGCTCCAGCACCTCGGCGCAGCATCTCTTCCACTCGGCCCGAAACTCCCAATAGCCGGCCGGTACCGGCCGCATGGTCACTCCGTAGCGGCGGTACCACTCGACGCCATCGAGGTACAGGTCGTCTCGTTCGGCTGCGGTCAGCCGGTGGGGATCGAATCGGTCCGCGACCTGCTTGACCGCGTGTTGGAAGGTGGCGTGGGCCCACCAGAAGGTGGCGGGCTCGAGGGCTCGATAAGGACGGCCCCGATGGTCGATGCCGTTGATCCGGCGGTGGTGGTCGCGGACGCGGTGTCCGGTGGCCTCGGGATCGGGGTCGTATATGACTCCCAGGATCTGGGGAATGGACCTCACGATCCGATCCCACGGATCGCTGAAGAAGGCGGAGTGCTCGGCCACGCCCGCGCCGATGGCCGGGTGGAGCAGCTGCATGATCCCCGCGGACAGCCCGGCCAGCGCCAGGCGCCGGTCACCGGCGTAGCGCCAGAGCAGCGAATCCGGCCCGATGGGTCGCGGTTCCCAGCGAACCTGGTCCCGTCGGGGTCGGTCCGGCTGGCGGCGGTCCGGCTGGCGGCCTTGAGACATAGAGATGAGATTAGTACCATTGAGTCAGGTTGGGGCAGGAATCTGGCGGCTACCGTTCGTATCCGTGACGCCTGACGGCGAGGGCGCCGACCACCCGGCGCCAACGCTCGCCGGCCCGCGTACCGACCGGGACCGGCCCCGATTGGTGGCGTCGGTCTGGCGGGCGTTGGTCGGTCGGCCCTTGCGTTTCAGGGAAGCCGAGCAAGAACAGATCACTCCAGTCGAAGGGCTTTCGGCGCTGTCGCTCGACGCCCTGACTTCGGTGGCCTACGGGCCGGAAGCGATCCTCATCGTGCTGGCAACGGCTGGTATGGGGGCGCTCAACAAGGTGCTGCCCATCACCATCGCCATCGTGGTGCTGCTCGTGCTCTTGGTCCTTTCCTATATGCAAGTGATCGATGCCTACCCCGGTGGTGGCGGCTCCTACGCGGTTTCCAAGGCCAACCTGGGTGGCGGCGCCAGCCAGCTGGCCGCCGCGTCGTTGATCGTTGACTACACACTCACGGTCGCAGTATCGATCGCCGCCGGTGTCGGCGCCTTGACCTCGGCCTACCCGGCTCTACATAGCGCGACCGTGCCGATCTGCCTCGGGATACTGGCGGTGGTGACGGTATTAAACATTCGCGGCCTCGGCGAAGGGGCCCGCGCCTTCCTCTTGCCGACATTTCTTTTCATCGTGGGCCTACTGGCCGTCATCGCTGTGGGGCTGTTCCACCCCCTCGCCGAGCACGCACCCCAACCCGGCGCCGTGGTGGTGTCAACAGGGGTGGGGACCGTGGGCATCCTCCTCGTTCTAAAGGCTTTCGCGGCGGGCTGCAGCGCCCTCACCGGGGTCGAGGCCATCGCCAACGGAGTGCCCCTTTTTAAAGAGCCTCGCGTCACCCGGGCCAAGCGAACCGAGCTCCTTCTGGGAGGAACTCTGGGCGTGATGCTCCTCGGCCTCGCAGTGCTCGCCGTCCGATTCCACGTCAAACCTCGCACCGGTCAGACCGTGCTGAGCCAGATAATGGGCGCGGCGGTGGGCCGTCACTGGGCTTACTACGTGGTCTCCCTGAGCATCACCGCTGTATTGGCTTTGGCTGCCAACACGTCATTCGGCGGACTTCCGGTGTTGGCCAGTCTGCTGGCGGCAGACGATCGACTCCCTCACCTGTTTGCCCTTCGCGGCGACCGGCTGGTGTTCAGCAAGGGAATCTGGACCCTGGCGGCCATGGCCGCGGCGCTGCTGATCGCCGTACGAGGCAACACCAACTCACTGATCCCACTATTCGCAATCGGCGTATTCATTGGTTTCACGTTGGCCCAGGCCGGGCTCGTGGTGCACTGGTGGCGCACTCGACCGGCGCGCTGGTGGGGACGGGCTCTGCTCAACGCCATTGGAGCCCTAGCCACCGGCGTCTCCTCGATCGTGTTCCTGGTCGCCAAGTTCGTCGAGGGGGCTTGGGTCGTCGTGGTGGCCATTCCAGTGTTCATCGGGCTGTTCCACGTGGTGGCGCGCTATTACCGCCAAGTCGCGGGGGAGTTGGCTCTCGGTGCGCTGCCCGCGATTCCGTCCTCGAAACCGACCTTCGTGATCATCCCGGTTGTCAACGTGTCGAGGCTCACCGCTCAGGCGGTCTCGAAGGCGCTCTCGCTCGGACACGAAGTGGTGGCAGTTACCGTGGTATTCGACAACCCCGGCGACGCGGCTGATGACGGCGGAAGAGCGATCGAACGGGAATGGGAGCGATGGCATCCGAGCGTTCCCTTGCACTTGCTGCGCAGCGAGTACGCCTCGATCGTCAAGCCCGTTACGGACTTTGTCGACCAGGTGCGCAACGAGCGGCAAGACCACCAGATCGTCGTGCTGATACCGGTCGTCGTTCCGCGCAAGCTGCGCTACCGGGTGCTTCACAATCAAATCGACGTTGCTCTCTCCTCTGCCTTGCGCGCCCGCACCGATCTGATAGTCGCCCGCGTGCCGATGTCCCTGGAGGAACTGGCCTCGAGCTGACCTTGCGGCACGGGGCCGAAGCGCAGGGACGGATGGATCGCGTCGGGCGGTCAGCGCTCCCGGGTCGGGTCCCGCTGGTCGCGGGTCCGATGGCGTCCGGGCAGCGCATGACCAACCCCCGCTCGGCAGCCGGACAGAACCTGCCTGAAGCGGCTCGGCCCCAGTGGGGCACTACTGAGGGCCGAGGTAAACCAGAGTAAAGGCGCCGCGCCCACAACCGGGTGTTATCGCAGGTAACAAACTCCAGCCGGGCTATTGACGGGCGTCATTGACAGCTGTCAGCGAGATTGGGTATCGTGGCCGCGTGCCCGGAACCGCCATCCGTGAAGCCGCGCCCCTTCGCGCCGTGGGCGGGCGGGAGATGCAGCGGCTGCGAACTCGTTCCCACTTGGTGGCCGTCGCCCTCGAGGAGTTCCGGAGGACGGGCTTTGCTGCCACCGATATCGCCCGCATCGCCACCGCTGCGGGTGTCTCGCGCGGAACTTTCTACTTTCACTTCCCGACCAAGGACCACGTGCTGGCCGAACTGCGGATCGCCGAGGAGCAGCGGATCGTCGGCGAGGTATCTTCTCGCGCCGGTAAGCGCCCTCTGGCCGCGGTCCTGGCGGAGATCGTGGCCGGGATCGAGGACGCCGAACGGCGACTGGGGACCGAGTTGGTTCAGCAGATGTGCGCCATGCAGTTCCGGCCAGACAGCCCGAGCAGCTCAACCGTTTCCGACCATCCGTTGGCGCAGTTCGTCGTCGACGCCATCATCGAAGCGGACGCGGGATCGCACCGCGACCCAAGCGTTCTCGGGGTGGTGTTCCTGTCCGCTCTGTTCGGCTTGCTCTCGACCGCCGACGGCCCTGGCCCTGAACGCGCCGAACGCATCGACCTTCTGATCGCCCTCACCTCTCAAGGAGCAAACTGGTCATGACCACGATCTTGTCCGCGACTGGCATCGAGGGTTATCGAGCATTCCTTCACGAGCGCGACGGGGAAGCCGACTTGCTGAACCGCACGCTGACCCACCGCGAGGATTTCTTCGCAAAGATCGCGGCCGAGCCCGTCCGGTCCCGACAGCACATCGACGAGGAGACGTTCCTGCGCAACCTGCGCCGCCGCCGTCCAGAAGACGGGCTCTCCCCGCAGATGTACTGGCTGCTCGCCACGGCGAAGCTCAACCAGGCCGAGCGCTTCGGAGTTGGACTCGGAGAGGTCTACGGCCTCAACAGCGGGCGCGACCTGCCACCCGAGCAGGTCTACCTCGAGCTGGAGGAGCACTACCACACCCGGCTCCTCGCCCACGCTCTGGACATGTTCGGGTTGCGCTTCGAAGTGGTGCCGCCGCCGCTGCTGATGCGCCAGATCGTCAAGACCGCCGTCTTCTTCCCGAGACGGGCCAGCTTTCCCGCGGTCGGCGCCGCCGAGATGGCCGGGTGCACGTTGTTCGCCACCTTGAAGCGGATCGGCATCGAACTATTCGAGGACGAGCCGGACGTCGCCGCCCGCATCGATCTGCTCTACGGAGAGATCCTGGTGGACGAGATCGGCCACGTGGGCTGCTGCGCCTTCATGAGCAGCAAACGGGGCCGGTGGCTGATGCGCCGCCTCTACCCCCTCATCGGCCGCGTCCTCGCCCGTCAAACGACCGAGATCTTGCTGCTCACCGACAGTAAGGCACTGGACGCCGAGTTTCGTCGACCATTCGACTTGGACGAGCTGTCCGCCCAAGCCAGCAGCGCGACGTTCGTAGCCGCCCACCCCTAGGCTCCCCCGGCCTGTTCGCTACGATCGCCACTCCGTACCGTGGCCCGTCCGTCCGGAGGGCATCGTCAGCTCCGATCCGCGAACAGGACGCCGCATGCTCACTCCGCGTAACCCGGCCGCAATAACGCCAGGCGCCACCACCTCCACCGCCACGTGATGGGCGCAACCATTGTGCGCTTCGAGGGCAAGGATGGCATACAGCTCGTGGGCGAGCGCCGGGGGAACCGCGGGAACGCGCTGGTCGTATTCCTGCACGGCGGTGGACAGACGCGCCACTCATGGGGCGGAACCGCGGCACTGGTCGCCCAGCGGGGATGGCAGACCCTGACGCTCGATGCCCGAGGCCACGGCGAGTCGGCCTGGTCCGAAGCCGGTGACTACCGGCTGGAAAGCTTCGCAGACGACGTCCGCCTCGTCCTCGCAGGCCTCGATGAGCCACCCGTGCTGGTCGGCGCTTCCCTGGGAGGCTTGGCCGCGATCCTCTTGGCCGGCGAGCTGGCGCCCGGCGCAGTCCGCGGCGTGGTGCTGGTCGACATAGTCCCCGACATGGAGGAGGCGGGAGCCGATCGGATCCTGGCCTTCATGGTCGACCGCGTCGACGCCGGGTTCGCTTCCCTGGACGAGGTGGCCGAGGCCGTCGCGGCGTACAACCCTCTTCGCCCCCGGCCCACGGATCTGGCCGGCCTGCGCAAGAACTTGCGCGAGCGCGACGGCCGCTTCTACTGGCACTGGGACCCGAGGTTCATCAACCCCGATCCCGGGCTGGGCCCAGAGGAGATCGCGGACGTCGATCGATTGCACGCGGCTACGGAGCGCATGGCTGCCGACGTCCCGGTCTTGCTTGTACGGGGCCGCGTCAGCGACCTCGTGAGCGCCGGAAGAGCGGCCGTTTTTCGGGCCCGGTTCCCGTCCATCGAGTTCGTCGACGTGTCCGGGGCCGGGCACATGGTGGCCGGCGATCGCAACGACGCTTTCACGGCCGCGGTGATCGACTTCCTCGACCGCCACGCAGTTGACCGACCACAGTCGGATTGAGGGCCGACGCCCTCAGGGTCGGTCCCGGCAGGGTCTGACCGCAGGGTTGGGGCCGCAGAAGATCCCGGGTTGAGCGCATCAGCAGCGGAGAGGTCCGCCGAGGCCCGTCCACATTGGACTAGCTCATCCACTTAGGACTAGCCTGGAGCCATGACGGCGTGCCCGCGTTTGTCGCAGACCGCATATGTCGTCCTCGGCCTGGTATCGATCCGCCCGGCCGCCGGACACGAGCTCGCCGGTTTTGCGCAGCGATCGGTGGGCCAAATTTTCCCTCTGACCAGGAGCCACATCTATACCGAGCTGGCGCACCTTCGACAGCTCGGGCTGCTGTCAGCAACCGAAGTGGTGCAGGAGCGCTTCCCGACCAAGTTGCTGTACGAGGTCACCGACGACGGCGATGACGTGTTACGGAAGTGGTTGGAAGAGGCGCCGGTCGGCCACGACCGGCAGCGCAACCTTTTTCTGGTCCGGATCTTCTTCGGCGACCGCATGTCGGCGGGTCGCCTGGAAGAGCTGCTCGACGACTACGAGACAGCAGCGCGAGCCAGACGCGACCACCTGTCGGAGATCGTCGAACGTCTCGCTGACCGGCCGCAAGCGGCCTACCGTCGGGCCGCGGCGATGTTCGGAGTGAGGCGGGAGCAGGCGGCGCTCGACTGGGTCATCGACGCCCGCCCACTGCTCGTGGAAGCCGTCACGGCCAATCTGGCTGCACCGGAGCCGCAGTGCTGACCGCATTGGCGGGTGCCGCGGCCCGACGACCGAAGCGGATGCTGCTGTGGGCCTTCGGGGCCTTCGTAATCGCCGGGCTGTTTGGAGGCCCCGCCGCGGGCATGCTCAACGCTCGCAACCCATTCAGCGCCCCGCAGTCCCAGAGCGCCCGGGCCGAGCGAATCGTTCAGAACGCCACTCATGCTGAGATCGATCCCGGCGTCCTCGCTCTGGTACCCGCACCTCCGGGCGACCTCGAAGTGGCGGCGGTGGCGCGTGCGGTCGAGCGGGTCCCCGGCGTGGCGAGCGTCTCGGCCCCGGTCGCGGGGCAGGCGTCACCGCTCGTGTCCAAGGACGGACGATCTTCAGTGGTGGCCGTGACGTTGCGCACAGGTCCAGATCCGGCAACGATCGTCTCCCGCATCGAAAGCGCCCTCAAAGGCCTACCTGGGGTCCGACTGGGCGGAGGGGACGTCGCCGGAATCCAGGTTGGTAAACAGGCTCTCAAGGACCTGGGACTCGCCGAGCTCCTCGCTTTCCCGCTGCTAGCGATCCTCGCCTTCTTGATCTTCCGGGGCTTGGCGGCTCTGCTGCCCTTGGCCGCCGGGATGCTGAGCGTCCTCGGGGCGTTCCTGGTCCTACGGGTGGTCAACGCCGTGCTCCCCCTATCGGTGTTCGCCCTCAATCTGGTCATAGCTGTCGGTCTCGGGCTGGCGGTGGACTACAGCCTGTTTCTCGTCTGGAGGTTTCGAGAGGAGTTGCAACGGCGCGATTCGGCCGCGGACGCGCTGCTAGCCACGGTGCAGTCGACGGGACGCACGATCCTGTTCAGTGCCGCAACCGTCGCGGCCGCCATGGCCACGCTGACGGTGTTTCCCCAACGCTTCCTCGTTTCGATGGGAATCGGCGGAGCGGCGGTGGCGCTCGTAGCTGCGGCCAGCGCCCTTCTGTTGGTCCCATCCCTGCTCATGCTGCTCGCGCCCAGACTCGCGAAGGCAAAGTCCGCCAACGAAAACGAGGGTGCCTGGTACCGGCTGGCAAGCGCGGTGATGCGCCGTCCCGCGCTCGTGGCCGTCGCCACAACCGCCGTTCTGCTGCTGCTCGCCTCGCCCGCTCCGCGCGTTCACTGGAGTGGGATCGACGCCTCCGTCCTGCCGACCAGCCAGAGCGCCCGCGTCGTCCAGGACGCCTTGGCGAGCGACTTCCCGCAACTCCACGGTGGCGAGTCGATCCTGGTGGAAGCGTCAGCCCCAGCGGACGAGGGGCCGGCCCTGGCTAAATACGCAACCGAACTGGGCGCCGTGCCAGGAGTCACCTCCGTTTCGTCTCCGACGCTCGCCGGTCGAGGTGTCTGGGAAATCAAGGCGGCTACCCCGTACAGCGGCATTTCAGCGGATGGGCAGCGCACCGTCCGATCCGTCCGGGCCGTCCCATCCCCTGTGCGGGTCCTCGTCGGCGGAGATGCCGCAGACACCCTTGACCTTCGAACATCGATCGCGTCGGCCGTCCCGCTCGCTCTCACCATTTTGGCCATAGTCACCATGTTCGTCCTTTGGCTCATGACCGGATCGGTGATCCTGCCGGTCAAGACTCTCCTGATGAACGCGCTCACTGCGGCCGCGGCAACCGGCCTCCTCGTCTTCATCTTCCAAGACGGTCGGCTCACCGGTCCTCTCGCCTACACCAGCCAGGGAGGCATCGAGGAAACCGACTTCCTGATACTCGCCGCGCTGGCGTTCGCCCTATCGACCGATTACGGGGTCTTCCTATTGGCCCGTATACGCGAAGCCCGCTCGGTCGCCGTCGACGAACGTCAAGCGGTGGCCATTGGGCTCGAACGAACCGGTCGACTCGTGACCGCCGCCTCACTGATGCTCGCAGTGGCCATCGGGGCGTTCTCCACCTCCAAGCTCCTGTTCCTCAAGGAGGTCGGCGTCGGTTCGGCCGCGGCAGTCCTCATCGACGCCTTCATCGTCCGAGCGCTGCTTGTCCCCGCCCTCATGGCCCTACTCGGCAAATGGAACTGGTGGTCGCCCCGCCCTCTACGCCGCCTGCACGCCCGCCTCGGCTTCGCCGCGCCCGAATGACACGATGCACATAGCCCAGCTGAACCTGGCGCGCTTAAGAGCTCCGATTGACGCCCCGACAGCTAGCAAGGCGCGTTGTTCCGGTTCACCACGTAGAAGGGCTGGGGGCGCATTTTGTCGGTACTGCCGGGGGTCTAGTCGAACGTCGAGGAGGCGTCGGCGCTCGGCCAGGACGTGCTCTTTCGACCCGGCGGGCGCTGGCGTTACTTGTGTCGACGTCGCCGTGGTTGTAGTTTGCCGGCTGTTCTCGCGGCGTGCGTCACGGGGACGTGTCGCTCCAGACCCCGGTGACGAAGAGCCGAAGAGTCTGGAGAACGATGACCACGACCTGCAAGGCGACGCTTCACCTCGCCAACCATGAGGTGAGCGCTATCACGAACGGCCACTGCGCCGGGTTCACGCTGACGATGAACACGTCACCGACGTCGTCCTGGTTGAACCAAGTCGCGACCGGCACGTCGAACGGGTCGCCAATCGCGACGCCATGTGGTTGGTGGCAGGCCGATTTCAAAGCTGGCGATCAGCAGCACGAGTTGGCGGCTTGGCTGCGCGGCAACAACCAGTCAAAGTCGTGCACTACGCCCGTGACGACGACAACAACTGTGCCGCCCTCGACGACCACTACGGTCGACCCGGTACCGACGACGGTGAAACCTCCCAGCACGACCGCGCCACATACGGTGGTCCTGGGCGTATCGACGTCACAAGCCGTTCACGCCACCGCTGCGACAGCCCAGCCCACGTCGGGCTTGGCGTTCACTGGCAGCGCCGTTGGACCGGAATTGGGCGCGGCCGGCTTGGCGATGCTTGTCGGGGCGGTCTTGTGCCGTTTGGCCCGCGGCCGGCGAAACATCTCCAGGGTTAGCTGACCTGGTCGAGGAGCCGGCGGAGTTCGGCCACGAGATGCTCATAGGCTGGTCCCGAAGCGCGGTAGTGACGAAATGGTGACAAGCAGCACTGAGGCCCTCTCGCAAGAGAGGGCCTCACTTTGTCCGACCTGCACTTTTGGTGGCTGGCGGGGGAGGGCTCGAACCTCCAACCTCCTGATCCAAAGTCAGGCGTTCTGCCATTGAACTACCCGCCACCGCGGGTCCTCCAGATGGAGGGGTGGGCACCAGCGTCGCGCAAAACGATGACCGTTGACACCACCCGCAGGTTGATAGAAAGGGCCATGGCCAACGATCCGACTCTGTCGGCGGTTGTTCTCGCCGCCGGGGAAGGGACCCGGATGCGATCCGAGCGCCCCAAGGCGTTGCATCGCCTGTGCGGTCGCCCGATGGTCCTTCATGTGTTGTACGCCCTCGCCGAGCTTCCGCTCGAGCGGGCTGTCGTAGTCGTCGGCCACGGAGCAGCACGCGTCACCAAGACCGTAGGGGAGCAGGCTCCACCCGGCATGCACCTTGACTTCGTCGAGCAGCGCGTGCAGCGCGGCACCGGCGATGCCGTGCTGGTGGCGCTGACCGCGTTCCCCGACGATGACATCGACGACGGCGACATCGTCGTCTTGCCGGGAGACGCACCGCTTCTCCGGCCCCCCACCCTCGCCGCGCTATTGAGAACTCACCGGAAAGCGGGGGCGGCGGCGACGGTCCTGACCGCCAAACTCGACAACCCGGACGGCTACGGCCGGGTGGTCCGAGACAAGAACGACCGCGTCGCCCGCATCGTGGAGCACGCAGACGCCAGCGACGAAGAGATCGCGGTCAACGAGGTCAACACATCCATTTATGTCTTCCGCCGTTCCGTTCTGGCCCCGGCTCTGCGCCGGCTCACTCCGGACAACTCCCAAGGCGAGTACTACCTGACCGATGCGGTGGCGGTCTTGCATGACGCCGGCTATCCCGTGGTGTCGATGGTCGTCGAGGATTCGATCGAGGCGGCAGGGGTCAATGACCGCCACCAGCTATCCCTGGCCGAGGCCGAGCTGCGGGCGAGGATCAATGAGCGCTGGATGCGACGAGGGGTGACCATGGTCGATCCGGAAGCCACTTACGTGGACACGACCGTCGAGCTCAGCGCGGATGTCGTGCTCTACCCGGGCACGCATTTGCAGGGGAATACGGTCGTGGACGAAGGCGCCGAGCTCGGCCCCAACACGCAGCTGGCCAATTGCAAGATCGGCCAGAACGCCGTGGTCACGGCGACGATTGCGCGTAACTCAGAGGTGGGAGCCGACGCACAGGTAGGGCCTTGGGCTTATTTACCTCCTGGCTCGAAAGTAGCGGCCGGTACGGTGACTGGTCCGTGCTTCACTGGAGGGCATGACGACCCGGAGTTGCCATGACGTCGTTTAGCCGGCCGGCGAGATCCGGCCCGATGGAACTCACCCCAACCCGGAAGATGTACCTGCTCACCGGCCGGACCCACCCGGTGCTGGCCCAGGAGATCGCAGCCGACCTCGGAGTCGAGCTGGGTGACGCCAACCTGGTGGACTTCGCCAACGGGGAGGTTCGGCCCAGGTTCGGGGCGTCGGTTCGAGGCGCGGACGTGTTCATCATCCAATCCCATGGTCGCAGTCCGGGCCGATCGGTCAACGACTCGCTCCTGGAGCAGTGGATCATGATCGACGCCGCGAAGCGAGCATCGGCCAAGCGCATCACTGCCGTCTGCCCCTATTACGGGTACTCCCGCCAGGACCGCAAGTCCAAGGGGCGGGAACCAATCACCGCTCGAATGGTGTCCGACTTCTTCACCACGGCTGGCGCCGACCGGATCATGTCCATGGACCTCCACTCCGGGCAGATACAGGGCTTCTTCGATGGGCCCGTCGACCACTTGACGGCGGTTCCGCTGCTGACCGACTACCTCCGCGAGCACGCTCCGAGCGGCGACTTCGTGATGGTCGCACCCGATACCGGCCGCACCAAGGTGGCCGAACAAGCGGCCCGCCACGCCGGCGAGCAGGTGGACGTGGCGGCCGTCTACAAGCGCCGACCGAAGGACGCGGTCAACCAGGTGGAGGCCCTCGACGTGATGGGCGACGTCGAGGGTCGCATGTGCGTCCTCATCGACGACATGATCGACACCGCCGGCACCATCTGTGCCGCCGCCGAGATCCTGCTCGGCAAAGGTGCCACCGAGGTATGGGCGATGTGTACCCACCCGGTGCTGTCGGATCCCGCTACCGACCGGCTCAAGAACTCTCCGATCTCCCGGGTTGTAGTCACTGACACCCTCCCGCTGCCGACCGAGAAGCAGATCGACAAGATAGAGGTCGTCCCGATCGCCAAGGTGATCGCGGCTTGCATCGATGCCGTATTCAGCGACGGGTCCGTGTCGCAGATCTTCGGGGGCGAAAACCAGACCTAGACGGCGCTTGGTGAGCCTTGTGCAGCGCGGCCCTCATATCTTGGTGTCACTCGGCGATCCTGGTGCCGGATCCGACCTCGGAGGGTACCGTCCTGAGAGGGTATGGTTTGACACCAGGATCGCCGAACATCTACAGGAACCCCGGCCGGGGGGGGACGACCCGGGGGCCCGCGGCGGTCGAGACCCACAACCGCTAGGCTTTCTGGGTCCCCTGGTCGTATAGGTCTGTGGCAGGAGCGCGTGTAGATGGCTGAAATCACCCTGATTGCCGAGCCCGGTCGTACTACCGGCTCGTCTGAGTCGCGGCGCATGAGGTCCGCGGGCCGGGTGCCGGCGGTCGTTTACGGCCACGGCATCGAGGGCATATCCGTTTCCGTGGAGGGCCGAGACCTGCGCCACGCCCTGTCGGGCGAGGCCGGTCTCAACCAGTTGCTGTCGCTGAAGGTCGGTTCGGACACCCACCTTGCCATGGCACGGTCGCTGCAACGCCATCCCGTCCGCCACACGGTGTTGCACGTCGACTTCCAGATCGTGAGTCGAGACGAGGTCATATCGGCTGAAGTGCCGATCGTGCTCATCGGTGAGTCGAAGTCCGTGGAGCAGGAGAAGGGCATCGTCGAGCAGCTACTCACGTCGCTGACCGTCAACGCCACCCCGGGGCTCATTCCAAGCAACATCGAAGTGGACATCAACGATCTGACCGTCGGCGAGAGCATTCGGGTTGGAGACCTCCCTCTTCCCGCTGGCGTCACGACCGATGTTTCCCCCGACGACCTCGTTGTGATGGCGTCCATTACGAGAGCCGTTGTCGAGGAGGAAGTCGCCGAGGGCGAGGGCGTCGAGGGCGAAGGCGTCGCCGCGGAGGGCGCTGGTGCCGAAAGCGCCGCCTCGGATGGCGCGTCTGGCTCCGAGGAGGGCTAGCTGCTCGGCCGGCCCCGGTCTGGCACCCCCTCCGATCTTTTGGCGGTGGGGCTAGGGAACCCCGGTAGCGAGTACGAACGCACCCGCCACAACGCGGGCGCCGACGCCGTTGCCTTGCTTGCGGCCCGACACGGCGAACGGTTGAAGAAGTCCAAGGGGAACACGTTGGTAGCCGAAGTCCGAATCGGCCCCAAGCGGCTGGCCCTGGCCTTTCCCCAGACGTACATGAACGATTCAGGTCGCGCCGTCGCCCCCCTCATCCGCCGCTTCGGCATCACAGACCTGGCCGAACTCGTGATCGTTCACGACGAGCTGGACCTGCCGCTCGGAACGGTGCGAGTCAAGGCGGGCGGGGGCCTGGCCGGGCACAACGGACTGCGCTCCATCAAGGCCTACGTTCACTCCGACTCCTTCACCCGCGTGCGGATCGGGATCGGAAAGCCGCCCGGAGGTAAGGAGCGCGGAGTCGACCACGTGCTTAAGGCCCCGAGCAAGAAGGACCGCACCGAGCTTGACGTGAGCATTGAAGTGGCGGCGGACGCGGTGGAATGCATCCTCGGCGACGGCTTGGTCGTCGCCCAGAACCGGTTCAATGGCTGACGTGCCCGCCCCCGCGCCCGCCCACCATCGGCCAGCCCAAGGAACCCAAGGAACCCAAGGAGCCCTGGCGCCCCTGCTGTCGCTTCTTCGCAGCGATGAGACGTTTAGCTCGTTGAGGGACCTGCGCAGCGTCGTGGTCGCCGTCCCCGAGCCGGCCCGAGCGTTCGCGGTAGCGGGTCTGGTGGAGGCGTCCGGGCGCCACCCGACCATCGTCGCCGTGCCCACCAACGTGGAGGCCGAGCGCCTGGCCCATGACTTGAGCGCCTATCTGGGAGCCGGGCAGGTGGACGTCTGCCCGGCGTGGGAGACGCTTCCTTTCGAACGGGTCAGCCCGAGCGTCGAAACCATGGGCCGGCGGCTGCGGGCCATGTGGCGGCTGACGGGCGGGACCGAGCACGACCGTCAACGGACACCGAAAGTTCTGGTCGCTCCCGTCCGCTCCCTGCTCCAGCGGCTCGGTCCCCACGTCGAAGCCGCCGGTCCGGTGGTGGTGTCCAAGGGGGACCAGATCGACCCTGATGCGTTGATAGGACGCCTGGTGTCGATGGGCTACCGCCGCGAGTACCAGGTCGAGCACCGTGGCGAGCTGGCGGTGCGCGGATCGATCGTCGACGTGTTCGGGTCCACCGCCGACGTGCCGGTCCGGATCGACCTCTGGGGCGACGAGGTCGACCGGCTCAGCGAGTTTTCTGTGGGCGACCAGCGCTCGACGGAGGACTTGACGGCCGTTGAGCTGTTCGGCTGCAGAGAGCTGACCCCGACCGATGAGGTCCGCGAGCGGGCCCGGTCTCTGGTCGGAGAAGCGCCCTGGGGCCGGGCCCAGTGGGAGCGCCTAGCCGAGGGTCTGGTGTTCGACGGCATGGAATCCTGGCTGCCGTGGCTGACTTCCGAGGAGCACCTACTGGTCGATCTGCTTCCGAGGGATTCGCTGGTCGTGCTCGTCGAGCCGCGCCGCATGCGCGACCGGGCGTCGGAGATCCTCGACGAAGAGGCTTCGCTGGCTGAGACGCTGGCCGAGACGTGGGGCGCCTCTGGCGAGATCTTTCCCCGGCTCCACCTCCAATTCGACCGGCTGCTGGCGCATACCGACGCGGCCGCTTGGACCGTGATGGCAGCGCCAGAGAACCCGGGGACGGCGACAGTGGCCGCAGCGGGGTGGGATCCGGTCGTTGGGGACGGGGAGCGACTTCTTGCCCAGCTCCGCGCCCTGCAAGCCGACGGCTTTCGCGCCGTAGTTTGCGCCGAGGGGCGCGGTAGCGCGGCCCGCCTGGCCTCGCTTTTTCACGATCACGGGATGGCGGCAACGCTGCACGAAGAGGCTCCGACCGCTGCGCAGCTCATGTCGCCCGGTCTTCGCATCCTGGTGTGTCCGCTCGATCGGGGCTTCCTGTACCCCGCCCTGAAGCTGGCGGTGCTGGCCGAAAGCGATCTGACCGGCCGCCGTCGAGCCCACCGTCGTCCGCGGACGCGCGCCCGCAACGCGGAGACCTACTTCGACGACATCGCCGCCGGGACCTACGTCGTGCACTACCAGCACGGGGTGGGTCGCTTCGGCGGGATGGTGCGCCGGTCGATCGGAGGGGTGGAGCGGGACTATCTCCTCCTGGAATACAAGGGCGGCGACAAGCTGTACGTCCCCTCGGACCAGGTCGACCTTCTCCGCCCCTACTCCGGTGGGGAAAGCCCGGCCCTGAGCCGGCTCAACGGCAGCGAGTGGCAGCGAACGAAGTCCCGGGTGCGCGCCGCGGTGCGGGAGATCGCCCAGGAGCTGGTGGTGCTGTACCAAAAGCGCATCACCTCGCCGGGTCACGCCTTCCCGGCCGACACGCCATGGCAGACCGAGATGGAGGAATCCTTCCCGTACGCCGAGACGCCCGACCAGGCCAAGGCCATCGATGACGTGAAGGCCGACATGGAAGCGGCGGCCCCCATGGACCGACTGGTGTGCGGCGACGTCGGCTTCGGCAAGACCGAGGTGGCCATACGGGCCGCGTTCAAGGCCGTGCAGGACGGCAAGCAAGTAGCGGTCCTGGTGCCGACCACCCTGCTGGCGTCTCAGCACTTCCAGACGTTCGGGGACCGATTCGCCGGCTACCCGATCCGGGTCGAGATGCTGTCGCGCTTCTTGACCCCTGGCCAGGCCCGGGCCGTGAGCGACGGGGTGGCCGACGGATCGGTCGATGTCGTCATCGGCACCCACCGGCTCCTATCGAACGATGTCACCTTCAAGAACTTGGGTCTTCTGGTCGTGGACGAGGAGCAGCGCTTCGGCGTCGGTCACAAGGAGGCCATCAAGAAGCTCCGCACCGACGTCGACGTGCTCACCCTCACGGCGACGCCGATCCCGCGGACGCTCGAGATGAGCTTGACCGGCATCCGCGACCTGACTCTTCTGCACACCCCACCGGCCGACCGTCAGCCCATCCTCACCTATGTCGGCGAGTACGACGAGCGGGCCGTCGCCGAGGCGCTGCGGCGCGAGCTGCTGCGCGAGGGACAGGTGTTCTACGTCCACAACCGGGTGTCGGACATAGAGAAGGTGGCAGCCGAGCTGAGGGGTCTGGTCCCCGAGGCCCGGGTCGCCGTGGCCCACGGCCAGATGGACGAGGGAGTCCTGGAGAAGGTCGTGTTCGACTTCTGGGAAGGGCTCTACGACGTGTTGGTGTGCACCACCATCATCGAATCGGGGATCGACATGCCGACCGTCAACACCCTGGTCGTCGACCGAGCCGACCGGCTGGGGCTGGGCCAGCTCCACCAGCTGCGGGGCCGAGTGGGGCGGGCGGGCCAGCGGGCGTACGCGTACCTCCTGTTCCCGCCCGATCGGGTTCTCTCGGAAGAGGCCTACGAGAGGCTGCGCACCATCGGGGAGCTCACCGAGCTCGGATCCGGCTTCAAGATCGCCATGAAGGACTTGGAAATCCGGGGAGCCGGCAACTTGCTCGGCGGTGACCAATCGGGCCACGTGGCTGCAGTCGGCTACGACCTGTACGTGCAAATGGTCTCCGAAGCCGTCTCCGAGCTCAAAGGGGAGGAACGTAGGGAGCCCGCCGAGATCCGGCTCGATCTTCCGCTGACCGCCAACCTCCCATCGGACTACGTTTCCCGGGAGGACTTGAGGCTGGAGGCGTACCGGCGCTTGGCTACCGTCACCACCCACGCCGAGGTCGACGACGTCGAATCGGAGTGGCTCGATCGCTACGGGCCGTTGCCCGACCCGGCCACGGCCTTGCTTCGCATCGGCCACTTGCGTGCCGAGTGCGCCCGACTTGGGATCCGCGAAGTGGCGGTCGTCACCGGCGGGTCGA
>Ga0302324_100000665_pt1 | contig 87376 bp, 64 predicted proteins | sample Palsa_T0_1_FD_201949 | JGI IMG/M metagenome (GOLD analysis project Ga0302324, IMG submission 201949) | Peat permafrost microbial communities from Stordalen Mire near Abisko, Sweden - Palsa_T0_1 | ecosystem: Environmental > Terrestrial > Soil > Palsa > Peat permafrost | place: Sweden: Abisko...
GGCATCAGCCCCTGAACCACCCAAGCTCCGCGAGTACGTCTCGCGACTGAAATCTCGATTGAAGCGGGCGTGGTGGCGATCGCAAGACGGCTGGCGGCGCCTAACGGCCGGAGTAGAGATCGAAGATTTGTGGTCGCAGTTTAAGGCGGAAGCTGCGGTAAGTTCGCGCCCCTTCAAACAGGACGTTAATTGGCGCGCAGTGGATGGCCAAAAATCCTGGAAGCGGCCGTTCAGAATCTTCGCAGCAATATCCTCGAACATACTAAAAAAGCTGTCTCCCCCTCGCCGTGTGTTCCTGCTGCTCACGATTCTTTTGGCGGTGATTTCCGTCGTGGGTATTGAGTTTCTAATTTTCACCCGTGAGATTGAACTCTTTATCGCGTTTCTCGGCGTCCTTATGCTTCTGGTTTTGGTGCTGGGCGATCATATTTCGATGAAGCGCGATATTGAGATCGCGCGAGAGATTCAGCGGTGGTTAGTGCCTCGCGTCCCTCCCGATGTGCCCGGCGTGGATATGGCGTTCGCCACGCGCCCGGCAAAGACGGTCGCCGGCGATTATTACGACGCCTTTCGCCGCGCCGAAGACGGGCCGTTGTTGATTGCGGTCGCCGATGTGGCCGGCAAGAGCGTTCCGGCGGCGATGTTAATGGCCACATTTCAGGCCAGCCTCCGGGCGCTTGCGGGCTCGCGAAATTCTCTTGCGGAACTCGGAGCCGGCCTCAATCGCCAGGCCTGCTCCAACAACATGAATGGGCGGCGTTTTACGACTGCGTTTATCGCCGAGCTCGATCCGTTAACCGGAGATCTGAGCTATCTTTCCGCCGGCCACAATCCCCCGATTCTCAAGCACCGGGACGGAAGCGTAGAACGATTGAAGTCCGAAAACATCCCGCTGGGCATCGAAGTGAACCAAACCTACGAAGTCGGCAAAGCAAGTCTGAAGCCTTTTGATATTCTGGTGATCTACACGGACGGCGTCACCGAGGCTCGCGACGAGGATGGAGCGGAGTTCGGAGAGGCGCGGCTGCTCTCGCTGCTGAATTCTTCGGCTGAGGAACGAGCTTCGCTCACGCTTTCGTCCGTGATGCGAAAGCTCGACGAATTTGTGGGCGCTGCGCCGCAGCACGATGACATAACGTGCCTGGTCGTGCGTCGCACGTAGGCAGTCGCAGAGATCACCAGACCAGCAGCTTGGCGCCTAGGCCCAGAGCTACCGCGAATTGCTGAGTGAATCTACGTCTTTCACCGTATGGCGATATCCGGAGCTTGCCGGTACCCTAATTAAAGAAGCAAAAGGAGAATATATGCGGAAAAATGGATGGTCTGAAACTGTTTCGATATTCGCGGTTGGGATGGGAGTCGGAGCCGCTGTGGCCCTGCTGTTCGCCCCACGCTCCGGAGAAGAGACCCGCGATTATCTGGTGGGGGGCGCGCAAGACAAACTCGATGGCGCAGTGGAAACTGGCCGCAAGTGGGCGCGTCGCGCGGAGCAGGGCGTAGATGACGCCAAAGAGCGCGTGAGAGAAGCGGCGCAGGCCGGTGAGCGCGCTTATCGCGAGGCGAAGACGACGGCGTAATAGTCTTTACTGCGATTTGCAACCGGCCAGCGGCTGAGGCCTGGCCGGCTTAAGTTTATTTCGACTTGAGGCTGCGTTCGAGACGCTGCACGGCAGCCTCTAGCTTCTGGCGGGATTTCCAAAACGCGCCCCAAAGATCTCCCACGTCGCTGACCCGTTTGCGTATCGAAGAAAGATTCCACTTTTCAGGACGAAGCTTGGAATTAAGCTCCGCGGCCTTCACTGGCGTAGAGATTGACGCGCTGGGGAATGCGCGCACGGAATAGACGGACGCGAGCGATTGCCCCTCGGAGTTTTGGTGCGCGTCGATGAGAATGCTTCCGCGCGAGCGCTTGCGCACGCTTCGCTCGAAAGTAATGAGGCCGGGGTGCTCCTGAGCGACGAGCGACGCAATCGTATGAACGAAGTTTCTCGCTTGTTCGTAGGTATAAAGCCGCTCCACGGGAAGGAAAATGTGCAGCCCGGAGGCGCCGGAGGTCTTCAGGAAAATTTTCAGGCCAATTTCTTCGAGCTTTTCAGCGAGTATTTTTGCCAACTTGGTGACGCTTTCAAACGGGGTCCCTTCGGTAGGATCCAAGTCGAAGAAAATGTAATCGGGATGCTCCAGGTCGTCACGCCGGCTGGACCACGGATTGTGATCGATGCAGCCAAGGTTCGTGAGATAAAGCAGGCTGGCTCGATTGTTGGCGACGAAATAGCGGATGGTCTTGCCCTTGTCCTCCGACTTTATCGCGGCGGTCTCCATCCACGCAGGGGGATCTTTGCCCGCATCTTTTTGGAAGAACGCTTCGCCTTCGATTCCGTTCGGGTAGCGGCGCAAGACGAGAGGCCGGTCCTTCAGAAACGGCAGCAGCAGGGGCGCGGCGTAGAAATAATAGGCGAGCAGATTCCTTTTGGTGTAGCCGTCGCCCGGAAAGTACACCTTGTTGAGATGGGTCAAGCGCAGGGTGATGCCGTCGAGTTCAACAAAAACTTCTTCGCGCGAGCCTTTGTTCAGTTCTTCGGAGATCTGGGCGTCCGTTTTTAGGGTGGCATGGAGCGGTGCCGGAGCCGCTATGGACTCTCTCGATTCTTTTGGCTCGGGCGCCCTTTTCGCGTTCTTGCCTGCTTTTACTTTCGATTTTGCGGCTCTCATAGTTTCGTTCCCAGCTTTCGGGTCTTCCTGCGCGAAGGTGCAGTCGGCGGGGTTGTGATCCTCTTGCAATCCGAGAAAAGTTGGCTGGCGCAAATGGCGGCCTTCCGTCCAGCCGGTGTATTTCACGCGAGCCACGAGCTTGGGCTTGGTCCAATAGGCTTTCTCGCGCGTATCGGGCGTGGTGGCGAACGGGCACTTCGACGTTTGCAACGCCTGCAGCTGCGGCATCAGCCGCTCTTGAACCGGAACAGAAAATCCGCTGCCCACTCCGGATGCAAATTCCAGTTTCTTGCCGTCGTACAGGCCCAGCAGGAGCGCGCCGAAATGTTCGCGGGTGCCGCGCGGATCGGTCCAGCCTCCCACGACGGCGTCGAGTTCCTTGCTCAGTTTAAATTTCAGCCAGTTGGTGGTTCGTCCTTCCGGATACGCGCTATGGATCTGCTTGCCCAGGATGCCTTCCAAATGGCGCTCCACGGCGACCTCGTAGAGTTCCTTTCCCTGCTCAAGCTGATGATCCGAGTAGCGCACCAGCGCATCGGGCTTGAGCACCTTAGCGAGGAAGGATTTTCTCTCGAGAAGCGGGACTTGGCGCAGATCGTGTCCGTCGTAATACAAAATGTCGAACACGTAGTAGACCACCGGAACCTGCTTCAGAAGATCTTCCGTCGGCTTGATGATCGAAAAACGCTGCTGCAAAAGCTGGAAGTCGCTCCTGCCTTCTTTGTCGAGCGCGACAATTTCGCCGTCGAGCCATGCATTTTGAGCGTTTACATTTTCAGCGAGCCGCGAGAGTTCCGGATATTCACTGGTCATCTCCCGGCGAGATCGCGACCACAAGCGGACTTTGTCACCTTGAATGCATGCCAGCGTGCGGACTCCGTCCCACTTGATCTCGAAGAGCCAATCGGAATCGGAGAAGGGCCGGTCCGCGAGCGAGGCCAGAGCAGGCGGAATCCACCCGGGCATGGCAGCTCGCTCCGCGCCCTCCGGTAGTTTCAAAGTGTTGCTTTTATTCTTGCCGGACGCGGGACGATTGGAAATCCAGGTCTTTTGGGGGCCGCGCGTTGCGGGAATCACCGAGCCGCCGTGCTCGTCAATTTTCCAGTCGTTGCTCGCGGAGGGATCGCGATGCTTGATCAGCAACCATTCGCTTTTCCCCGGTTGCCGCGGACGGATTTTCACCAGTACAAAACTTCCTGTCAGTTTTTTGCCGTACAGGATGAACTTGATCTCGCCGCGCTCAATTTGCTTGCTTGCCGGGAGTGCGCCCTCAACATCGAAAGTGCCGTTGTCCCAGATTATGACCTGCCCCGCGCCATAATTCCCGGCCGGGATTGCACCTTCAAATTTCGCGTACTCGACCGGATGATCTTCGGTTTGAATGGCCAGGCGCTTGTCCCCGGGATTCATCGAGGGGCCCTTCGGGACGGCCCAGGATTTCATCACTCCATCCACTTCCAGGCGAAAATCGTAATGCAGCCGGGTGGCATGGTGCTCTTGCACCACGAACGAATTCCCGCGCGGCGGCTTTGCGCCACCCGCCGGCTCGGGCGTCGAACCGAACCGCCGCTTGCGCTTGTATTCGGTGAGTGCCATCGCGACGATTATAACGGTGCGACCAAACTACTGCGAAAGCAAATCGGGTCTTTCCCGTATTCGTACTCGCCCGATGCTATTATGTGCGATTCCGAGTGGTTCAGAATAAGGCGCGAGGAACTGTGCATGTTGAAATCGGGGTGGGCGGTAATGCGTTCTGGGGCCGGATGGATGGTTCGCCTTTCGCTTCTCGTGCTCCTCGTTGTGGCGCCTGCGGCGTCCGCTAACGGCCAAAAATCCTACGACGCTGGAGCGTCCGATAGCGAAATCAAGATCGGCAATATTGCGCCCTATACCGGCTGGGGCAACGAATACGCCGCTGTGGCTCGTGCGGAAGCTGCGTATTTCAGGATGATCAACGACGGTGGCGGCATCAACGGGCGCAAAATCAACTTCGTCAGCGTGGACAACGCGTCCGACACGCAAAAGTCCCTGGATCTCGCGCGGAAGCTGGTCGAGGAGGACAAGGTCCTGCTGATCTTCAGCTCCATTGGAACGGAAAGCAATCTGGCGATGCGCGATTACCTGAACGAAAAAAAAGTGCCGCAGCTTTTCGTGCAATCGAGCTCTGCGGTGTTTGACGATCCCTCGCACTTTCCCTGGACCATGGGATTCTTCGCCACTTATCGAACCGAAGGATTGGTCTATGCAAGGTACATTTTGCAAAACAGGCCTCGCGCGAAGATTGCTGTGCTGTACGCGAATGATGACGCGGGGAGGGAGTATTTGCAGGGCGTGCACGACGGGCTCGGTGACAAGGCCTCGTCCACGATCGTCAAGGAAGTGCCCTACCAGGTTTCGGATCGGGCGCTGGAACCGCAAATCGCTGCGCTCAAGGATTCCGGCGCTGACGTTTTCCTCAATTTATCCATCGGAGAGTTCACGACCACGGCCATTCGCACGGCCTATGACCTTGGATGGCATCCGCTGCAGTTCATTCCGAACGCTTCCCTTTCGATCGCGGCCTTTCTCGAACCTGCGGGCCTCGAAAAATCCGCCGGAATCATCACCAACGCGCGGTCCAAGGGTTGGTCGTCTGCGCGAGCGCAGACCGATCCCGCCGTGCGCGACTTTGTGGATTGGATGCGAAAGTACAACCCGGACGCGAGCCTTCGCGACCAAAATAACGTGGCTGGTTACGAACGCGCGCAAGCGCTTGTCGAAGTGCTCAAGAAGTGCGGCGACGATCTCACGCGCGCCAACGTAATGAGGCAGGCTTCCCACCTGGACTTCACGCTGGGTATGCTGCGGCCTGGCATCCGGATCACCACGAGCCCCAGCGACTATCAGCCCATAAAACAGTTGTTCCTGATTCGATTCGACGGCCGAGAATGGGTTCCCTTCGGGGCCACCACGGAAGATCGGTAGAGCGCCCGCAACGAGCTAATTCGATGGGTCCCGGCGGTCGCTCCGTGGAGGCGTGGCCCGTGCCCGCTGGGCCTTGACATCTCACTCGGATACCGATATAACCTTTTCCGAGCTATGAAAGAAGACCTCCACACTTTCCTCCCGCTTTCTCCCGCGACTCTGCACATTCTGCTCTCCCTCGCGGGCGAAGACCTGCATGGCTACGCAATCATGCAGGAGGTAGCGCGGCAATCCGAAGGCCAGTACAAGCTGGGCCCGGGCACGCTCTACGACAATTTGCAGAAACTGGTCGACCGCGGATTCGTCCAGGAACTCGGCCATCGCGCCGGAGACGACGATCCGCGGCGCCGCTATTACCGCCTCGCTGTTCGAGGACGCGCCGTCCTTGCCGCCGAAATTGCTCGCCTCGAAGGCGTCGTGCGAGAGGCCAACTTGCGCCTGCGCCCTGCAAAGCCGAGGAGAGCGTGATGCTCCGGCTTGTGTACGGCTGGCTGCTTCGTCTTCATCCCGAAGGATTCCGCGAGCGTTTCGCCCCGGAGATGCTGTCGATCTTTGATCATGCTGAAGGAGGGGCTGCCGCCGCGAAACTTGTCGCGGACGCGCTACTCTCGCTCGTCCGGCAGTGGACGTTGCGCTCGGAATACTGGGAAAGAGCGTCGGAACGCGTTCCTTGGTCTGCGGACGGCACGCCTGTCTTCTACACCCTGGAGAGTTTCAAGCCGCGCAGCGGCGCTTTGTTCGCGGGCGGAATTCTCACTTTCTCCATGTTTTGCGTGGGATATCTCGATCTGAAGTACGATTGGAGGCATCCTGCATTCACACGATTCGCACCCATCGAGTTCGCGGACAGCCCTGAAGTCGAGTCTCCAGAGAGCCGGCGCTTGGCCGCCCCGCCGGAGCCCGCACGCGCGCACGCGCGGCCGCAACTGGTTTCACCACTCCCCAGCACACTCCCGGAGGGAGCCCATTCCGCTCCGCCAACGCCTCTACATTCACCGCCGAGCGCTCCGATGGCTCTTCCAAACGCTCGGGGACAGGACGGGCTCGATGTCTCGGCCTCGACGATCCGCTCGCTGCAGGTTGCACCGCCGTCATTGGGCCGAGCCGCTGCGCACGCAAAGATCCCACAAAGCGCGCTCCAGATCTGGACCGGCGCGTACGTCACGGACCCACCGAACGAATTCACCATTCTGATCACGAATGAAGATGGAGAGCTTGCAATCGAAATTCCGCGCGCGCTGAAGTCCCGGCTCGTTCCCGCCGAGGGAACCAGATTCGCGTTCTCCAGCCCGAACAACGAGAATGGCAATTGGATTGAGTTCATCCAGCGCGACGACGGAACCGCCGATGAACTCCGCATCTACCGGAATGGCCGCCAGTTCACAGGTCACCGCAAACCCTAAGCCTGGATGCACCGACCTTTCGCCGAATTTCCCGTCCTCACAATTAAAGCGAACCGTTCCCGGCCTGCCCGGCCTGAGAGGTCTCAGCAAGGCTGACGGCGTAAGCGAGGAAGTTAGCGGTTTCATGCAAGACGTTGGTCTGAGCCGGCTCTCGAACCTTTTCGCCGAACCGAACTCCCTGGCGTTCAATCCATGCATCGCGTATCAGGGAACACCATCCGGCATCAAGAAATTGTTCGGCCCAGCTCACACCAGAAAGCTTCGATTGCACGGTGCCACTTATAATCGTATGGAGCATTCGGCAACAAGTCAGCACGGCGAAGGACTGACCGAATCGCGTGTTGAACCATCTGAGCGGCGTATCGACTTCAGCGACAAGACGACGCCTAAGTTCTTGCATCGCGACAAACGCCTCCGTGCGCAGGGCTCCGGCCGGGATGGGACGCATGAAAGTTTTAGGATCGGGCCCGATGATTGTGACGCCCCGTTCACGAAGAACCCACCGAACGTGCCATTGATTGTCGTGAATCGAACGCTCGAGTGATGTACTTCCGTTATCGACGTACCAAAGCGGCTGGACACCGACCGTATCAGGCCTGTGCAACGTCTCGACATCGGTGTAAGAGCCTTCCAAGTGTTGGGCCGGGTAGTTTCGAAGGGCGTGGATGTGCCGGTGTGTCACGCCTAACGATTTTACTTCTGCATCGCATAGCTCGCCATTTGTGAGGACCAGGAAATCAACGTCGCTGTCGAGATCAAAGTCGCCGGTGGCGAGTGAGCCGACAAGATAAGCGCCGAGAAAGTTGCTTCCCAGGCCGACCTGAACGCTGCCGACGAATTCTCGCAAAACGGAAGCCAGCTCAGGGTAAACATCGTTTTGCAGGCTTTTCATGGTTAAACATACGGGAAACGGTCGATACAAAGCGATTGTCTCAATTACGCCGCAGTTTCGTCGAGCGGATAGTCCGTGGCCGGTCGAGTATTTTTCGGAACTCGGCGGCGGCTGCGCTGCCTTGATGCGCGGCGAGACTCCGGTTTAGTGAACGCCCTCGACGACGAAGAGGTCGGACTGTTCGCGGCTGTAGGAGTACACGTAGGATTTGCCGTCGGGAGTCACGCGGACTGCTTGGATGGAGGTGACGCCCGCGGGATCGGCGACAACGATGGTGTTCACCAGCTCACGCTTCCCGGTTTGCAGATCGAGGCGATATACGGTCGCGAAATTTTTTTCGTCGTGAAAAATGTATGCGGATTTCCCGTCGGTCGACCAGGTGATCCAAATGTCCTCGGGCTGCCAACCGGGAATCGCGCGAGCTTCGCCGCCGTCGAGCCGGTAGAGCATGGCCTTGTCGCTAGTATCGCGCGCGAAGACCAGCTTGGCATCGGGCGAGACCAGGTGCGTTTCGCTGTAGCCCTGCTTCGGGCTGACCGGCGGAGTGATGCTCCGCGCTGCTCCGCCCGCGAGATCCTGCAAATAGACGTGCCATCCGTCGCCCAGATTGCCGAGGAAATACACGCTCCTCCCGTCGGGCATCCAACCTAGCGCCGCCGTCTGCAGCAATTTGCCGGGCAAGGACCGCGTTTCGCCGGCGCCCACCGGCACCAAATACAATTCGCCCGTCGCGGCCGATGTGCCATTCACCGCGCATACCCATTGTCCGTCCGGAGAAAGCACGGGCAGCCACCAAGGCCCCAATTTTACGGCGGGCGATCCATCGGTCTTTCGCACGTAGGCAAGCGAGGAGCTACCTGCGGCGGCTCCCCAGTCGTCGAACGCCACCATCGATCCGTCCTCGGAGATGTCGCGCCCCACGGGGTAATCGAGCCAGCTCAGGTCGCGATCCTTCGCGTCGTGCGGCCCGCGGAAAAGCGTTCCGGTGCGCCACGATTCGCGCGAAAAGAGAACGCGGCCATCGCGCGTGACGTCGTGCAGGCGGAGCATGCCGGGGACGCGATAGACGTTGCGCTGCTTGCCGTTGAGACTGATCCCAACGATGGTGTCGGCCCAGCCCGCGTGCGTATTGGCGACGCCGGCCCAAACTTCGTCTCCCGAGGGAGACCACGCCAGTCCCTCGACGCTCACGAAAGTCGGAGTGTGCAGGATGACCTTGCCGGTGCGATCCACGACGACCACGCTGCCGGCGTCGCCATCCACGGACCCCATATCCGCAAACGCGATGTATTTGCCGTTGGGCGAGATGCGCATGTAGTCTAGCCAGCCCCCGCTTTCGTAAAGCACGGTGCCGCGTGGAAATTCCAGGCGGTATTTTCCTTTCACTTGCCGGGTCAAGGCCATGTCGCTGGCGTCGGCTGTCCAATCCGCGGCGAGGGCATCGTCGGCGAGCGGACGCGGCGCGCCGCCCGCAATTGGGACGGTAGCGAGCGTACCCTGGCACGCGCCGATGAAGCGGTCGCGGCATCCCTGTGAGATGGCCATCTGCGAGCCGGTAAGTGCGAACAGCGTCGAGTTCACCAGATTCAACGGACGCGACTCCGGACTTTGCGGATCGGTGGAATAAATCTGAATCGGTTGTCCGTTCCAGCTCGCGCTGTAATAGATAGTGCGGCCATCGGTGCCGAATCGCGCGCTGTAGACTAGGCCGCGATCGAAGGTGAGCTGTTGAAAGGAGGGAACTCCGTTCGATCCGCCGCGGTGCAGCAGCCAGCCCGCCGCGCCTCCGGCGAGAAGAAGCAGCAAACCGGCGGCGGTGGGAATCAGCCAGCTGCGCAATTTTTCGTCGTCTTTGGTTTCGCTGGCGGCGACGGCGCCGGACACTCCCGTCGTGCTCGTGCTGCCCGAAAGGCCTTCGAGGTTGAAGGCGAGATCGCGCGCGGATTGAAAACGCTGCAGCGGCTTTTTCTCCAGGCAACGGCGGACGATGCGTTCGAGTGCCGGAGCAATGGGCTTTCCGGCGGTGGTGATCTCGGGCGGATCCTCTTTGAGGATCGCGGTCATGGTTTCGGCGGAAGTGTCTCGCCGGAACGCGCGCTGGCCGGAAAACATTTCGTAGAGAATCGTGCCCAGAGCAAAAATATCGGAGCGTGCGTCGGCGGCCTCGCCGCGCACCTGCTCGGGCGACATGTACCCGACCGTGCCGAGGACGATGCCGGGCGTGGTTTCCTGCATCGAGGCGCCCTGCGTCACGCCCTCTTCCGCGCTCATCGCGGGCTTGGCCAGTTTGGCGAGGCCGAAGTCGAGAATTTTGATGCGCCCGTCGGCGCACACGAAGACATTTTCGGGCTTGAGGTCGCGGTGAACGATGCCTTTGTCGTGCGCGGCGGCGAGGCCGTTGGCGAGCTGCGTGCCGTAGTCGACGGCGCGACGCGTGGGCACGGGACCGCTGTCGAGTTCCTTGCGCAGTGAGTGGCCTTCGAGGAGTTCGGAGACGAGAAAGGGAGCACCGCCCGATTCGCCGATGTCGTGAATGGCGAGAATGTTCGGGTGATTGAGCGCTGCGACCGCGCGCGCTTCCTGCTCGAAACGCCGCAGGCGTTCGGCGTCGCGGGAAAACGATTCGGGCAAAACTTTGAGGGCTACTTCGCGGCCGAGACGCGCGTCGCGGGCGCGATAAACTTCGCCCATTCCGCCGGCGCCGATGGGCGCGACGATTTCGTAGGGGCCAATCTTGCTGCCAATGGGGAGGGGCATTGAGTCAGCGCATTATACAGAGTCGCGCGACGAAGAATCCGAAACAATTCGTGCCCGAGCTTCTCATGCCACCACTACAGAGACTCGACCGCGGGTATTTTCAATTGATGTTTTACGGCTCGAAGGCTTAGCGGCTAATGTTTCTACTAGGTTGAAAATTTTGGCTGGGAGGCCTGGACTCGAACCAGGATAATCAGATCCAGAATCTGATGTACTGCCAATTGTACGACCTCCCAGCCGAGGGGAGACAAAAAGAAGGGCCGCAAAATGCGGCCCACAAATACTTTAACGGGGGAAGCAGGATTCGTCAACCTTTGGCGGCACGCGATTGAGGACCTGGCTCAGCCACGTGCCTTCCAACGGCGGGCGCTATCATGCGCGCCTCGTCCATAAGCTGCTTAAACTGCTCGGGATAGAGCGATTGCGCCCCGTCCGAAAGGGCCCGCTCGGGGTCCTGATGCACTTCCACGAGCAGCCCGTCCGTGCCCGCTGCAACCGCTGCCCGCGCCATGGATGGCACCTTGTCGCGGCGGCCGGTGCCGTGCGAGGGGTCGGCAACGACCGGCAAATGGGAAAGCTGCTTGATCACTGGAATGGCCGCAATGTCCATGGTGTTGCGCATGTAATTGTCGAAGGTGCGAATTCCGCGCTCGCACAGGATGACGTTGTAGTTTCCCCCGGACATGATGTACTCGGCGCTGAGCAGCAGCTCTTCGATAGTGGCGGACATCCCGCGCTTTAGCAGCACGACTTTCTTGGTTTCGCCCAAAGCGCGCAGGAGATAATAATTCTGCATGTTGCGCGCGCCAACCTGCAGGACATCAACGTACGGCAGCATTATTTCGATTTGCGACGGGTCCATCACCTCGCTGACCACCAGCAAGCCGTTGCGATCGGCTGCGGCCTTCAGCAACTTCAGGCCATCCTCGCCCAGGCCCTGGAACGAATAGGGCGAGCTGCGAGGTTTGAACGCACCGCCTCGCAATAATTTGGCGCCGGCTTGCGCCACGCGTTCCGCAATCTGATCGATCTGGGCCGCCGATTCCACGGCGCATGGCCCGGCCGCCACGACTACCTCGGGGCCGCCGATTGAAACGCCCTTGCCCAGATCGATGATGGAGCCTTCCGGCCGGAAATTTCGAGAGGCCAACTTGAATGGATGGCTGATGCGGATAATTTCTTCCACGCCCGGCGCGGCAAACAAAGCTTCGAGTTCGCTCCGATGCTGCTCGCTTTTTCCCACCACTCCGATCACGGTCCTCTCCTCTCCCCTGCTGAGGTGCGCCTCGCATCCACACTCCTTGATGCGCGCCACCACGTGGTTGATTTGTTCTTCCGTCGCGCCCACTGCCATATTGACGATCATGATTTGGTCCTCTCTCGATGATTAAGTTGCGCTGCTCTTCGCGATTTTCGCCGAGGCATATGCACCCAAAATTCTGAGTTCGACTGCATCCTTTTCCAATTCCGCAAGAGCTTCGTCCACGTCTGCTTCGCTACGGGAGGCCTGCAGATCGAGATAAAAGCGGTATTGCCAGGGCCGTCCATGGACCGGCCGGCTTTCGATCTTGAGCATATTGATGTTCCGCCGCGCAAACGGCTCGAGCGCCCGGCAGAGGGCCCCGGGAAGGTGCGCGAGCTGAAAAACGAGCGAAAGCTTGTCTGGCTCGCCAATCGATTCGGCGGATTCCGCCAGGAGAAAGAAGCGCGTGTAATTCTCGGGATCGTCTTCGAGATGCTCGCACAGAACTTTTCCGCCATAAATTTGCGCGGCCCTCTTGCCCGCAATTGCGGCACGCGTGCAATTCGCCGATTGAACGACTTCGCGCACGCTGCCGGCGGTGTCTTCCGCGGCGACCCGCTTCAAGTTCGGATAGGCGGCAAAAAATCGCTCGCATTGCGCCAGGGCCACGGGATGCGATTCCACCGTCGCGATTTGCCCGAACATCGCACCCGGCGGAGCGATCAGGCAGTGCGCGATGGAAATGACTTCTTCGCCGACGATGTGGAGCCCGCTTTCCACCAGCAAATCGAAGGACCTGTGAATGGAACCCGCCAGACTGTTCTCGATGGGCGCAAGAACGTAGTCCGCCGCGCCATCGGCTATGGCCGCGAATGTTGCGTCGAATGTAGGCCGCGGCACCAGCACGGGCTCCTGGCCCAGAAGCTTGACGGCGGCTTCTTCGCTAAACGCGCCGCGCTCCCCCTGAAAGGCTACGCGCGCATTCTTCGCTGCCTTGATCCTGCTGTTCACTGTTTGCCTCGCGCCTGCGAACGGTATTTCTCCGTGCGTCCGCTGGTCCCGAGCCCGTTGCTTTCCTGAATGCGGATCGATTCGTTCAAGATGACCTGGTAAATTTTCTCCACCGCGGCGCTATCGAGAGGACCCGGGCTCAGCCTTTTCATGCGCGAAAGAATTTCCTGCTCGCGCGCGGGCACGCGCAACGAAAGACCTTCCTCGCTCTTGAGCCTGCCGACTTCGAGCGCAAAGGCGGCGCGGACATTCAGCAGATGCAGGAGAGTGGTATCAATGGCATCAATTTTCGTTCGCCAATCGCCGATCTTCATCGGACTCATCGGGCCTCCTTGGTTCGGCTGCAAATAAAAAAGGCCGCGTCCTCGGTGGAGGGTCGCGGCCGGCGTCTTGAGACTTTGTGCGGCTTTTACTCGCTGATTCTAGTCGCTCCCGCGCGCGTCTCGCCGGCCCGTTCCCCCGTAAAGGAGAAGCGGTAAATAAAAGCGAAACGGTAATAAAACAGTGCCATTGCGCGCGATCCTTACAAACTGAACAATTTTCTCAGAATCAAACCGAAACAAAACTATAAGCGATGCGCGCGGATGGGTCAAGGCAAACCTGCGCGCGGCACTAGGAACGACGGGACACGCTCGGCACGAGCCGCCTATCGCGCACACGGAATTCCCGGCCTCGCCAGTGGATGCGCTGCGGGAAAAAACTCGCGACCCACACGATGAACGCAAAAGCGTCGCGCGGCACCAGCATCCAGAGCTTGCGCAGCGCGAGCCCATCCTTCATTCCAACGATAGCGACGACGAGGGCCATTAGCGTTCGGAAAACCAGGTAGGCCGCCAGATAGTACGCAGCAACCGAACGCGAGGGCGCCACTACGGCAGCCAAGGCCGCCCAGGGCAGGCCTTGCGCAAAAATCAGTCCCAGATGCCCCCAGGGACGCGAATATCGAATACTCAGATTCCAGCGCAGCTGGTGCCGAAATGCGTCGGCGAGGGTCTGATGCGGATAAACGATGGAAACCGGGAAGGTGCTGAGCTCCACGCGATGTCCGCTTGCAGCGATGCGATTGCCGAGCTCGTAGTCGTCGCAGAAGAAGTCGGCCAGCGATTCGAATCCGCCGATTTCGGCGAGGCGGCGTTTGGTCGTGGCCATCACCGCCCCCAGCATGAAATCGAGATTGCCGAACATGCCAGCGACGAGAACACCGGGAGCGAAATCGGCGCTATTGCCGAGCGCTTCCAGATCGGCAGCGAGCGAATTGTCCGTAATCCCTCGATAAAGGCAAGTCACTCCGCCCAACTGGGGATCGCGAAACGGCGCAGTGACGGCCCGGAGAAATCCCGGATCGACGCGAACATCGCTATCGCTCACGATCACGATCTCGTGGCGAGCTTCGCGAGCCATGCGGCAAAGCTTGTTGACCTTGTCGCTTGCGCCCAGGGGTTCGGCTCCCACGAGTAAACGGATGGGGCGCCCCGGGAAGTCGCCAATCAGTTTTTCGATCACCGGGACCGCGGGATCGCGGTCGTCGCTCACGCAAAAGAGAATCTCAAACTCCGGATAATCCTGGCGGCAGAAACTCGCGTAGTTTTCGTAGGCTTCGCGATCGAGGCCGAAGACGGGCTTGAGCAGACTGACCGCTGGGGAAAAATCGGAAACAGATGCAACGGATGGTTCGCGAGAAAAAAAACGGAGCCCGGCAATGACGGCGATTAAATAGTAGGCCAGAGGCGCGAGCGCGACTATCAGGATCGCGTCGCGAATCGCCGTCCACATCATTAGAACACTAGCCTCTTCCCTGCCACACGAGCGTTACACCAATACACACGAGAATAACCCCAACCCAGCGTATAGGAGAGACGCGTTCGCCGAGGAACAAGCGGCCGCCGTAGGCCCCGACGGAGTAACTGAGCGCCGTGGCCGGCACCACGAAGCTGACGTTTTCCATCGACAGCAACGTGAGCATGGCAAAAAAGCCGGTGCCCATGAGCGCGAGCCCAATCCACATCCAACCGACTTGCAAGGCGCGAACGAACACGCGCACGAGTTCGGGCAGGCGGAAATCCTTTATTTCGCCGGTGACTTTCATGGCGCGAGTGATGCAGAGCTCGCCACTGGTGCTCGCCACGACGATCACGAGCAAAAGTGCCGTCTCTAGAATCCTCACGAGTGCTGCTCCGTCGTGCGCAGTTGCGTGTGTCCCACAAAGAGAACCCCCAGGCAAATTATCACAATGCCAACCCACCGGGTCAGCGTGACGGATTCGCCCAACAGAAAGTGGCCCAGCAGCGCGACTATGGAATAGGAAAAAGAAGATGCGGGCTGAACGTAGCTAAAGTCGGCCCAGGACAGCACGACCAAATAACAGATGAGGTATGCCAGCAGGGTGGCGATTCCCAGCCACACGGTCGCCGAAGTAAAGGCGCGGTAAAAGAAATGCAGCAATTCCGCCGGAGACCAGGAGCCCGGCACGCCGACGGTCTTCATGCCCTTCCCGAGCAGAACATCCCCAACGGGTCCAAAGATGACCATGAGCAAAAGCAAAATATAGGTTTTGAGGTGCAGGCCTGCCGAAGACTTCATGCGTTCTGAGTTTCGCTCGGCACTCCCACGGTCGCGCGCGGCTCCATCGGCGGCGCGGAGACGAGGATTTTCTTCTGCACGCCCTTCTTTGCGATTTTGCGACGGTCGTGCCGAAGTTTCAGGAAGTCCACGGCTTCGTGGAATAGGCGTTTGCGTTCGTGCGAATCCCAGAGCGACTCGCGCACGATGCGCCAGGCCACTCGAGGACGGAGATAGTAACTGTCGTAAAAGCGATTGACGGCGTCCACCATGTATTCGCGTGAGAGCCCGGGATACTCAAGGTGCGGCAGTTGATGGCCGTTCGCGTCCGTCACCGCTTCGCTGGCCAGGAAACCTTCGCGCATGCCCTGGTCGTAAAGCTCGGTGCCGGGATATGCATGGGCCATGGAGACCTGGATAGTTTCGCAATCGAGTTCCTTCGCGTACTCGATGGTCTTCTCGATGGTTTGTTTCGTCTCGCCGGGCAGGCCGATGATGAAGTCGCCGTGGACGTGGATGCCAACCTTCTTGCAGTTCTGGACAAAGGTGCGGCCCATTTCAACCGTGGCGCCCTTCTTGATGTTTTTCAGGATTTGCGGATCGCCCGATTCGAAGCCCACGATCAAGAGTCGAGCCCCGGCGTCGGCCATGGCCTTCAGCGTCTCGTAATCGCTGTGGACGCGGGCGGTGCAGGACCACTGGAAGCCGACCGGCTTGAATTCCTTGCACAGCGCCAGGACGCGGTCCTTGCGGATGTTGAAGGTATCATCGTCGAAAAAGAATTCCTTCGCTTGCGGAAACATCTTGTGCGCCTGCCGAAATTCCCGCGCGACGCTCTCCGTGCCGCGAACGCGCCAGGCGTGCCCGGAAAGCGTCTGAGGCCAGAGGCAAAAGGTGCAAAGCGCCGGGCAGCCGCGGGCGGTATAGAACGAAACGTACGGATTCAGCAGGAACGGCACGTTGTATTTTTCGATCGTCAGATTGTTTTGATAGACTTCGGTCGCAAACGGGAGCTCGTCGAGTTCGGCTGTCTGCAGCAGAGGGCGCGGCGGGTTGTGAACCACTTTGCCGTCCTTCATATAGCTCGCGCTCAAAATTTCGGAGAGCGGCTTGCCCTGCGCGTATTCCACGACCGCGTGATCGAACTCACCGCGCACGACGAAATCAATGTCGGGACTCGCCAGCAGGCTCTCGGCCGGCTTGATCTGTACCTGCGGGCCCACGAACGCGATTTTGATGCCCGGCTTCTTATCCTTCATCGCGCGAGCCATGCGCAAATCGCTGAAGAAGCCCACCGTGGAAGTGAACAGCACTACAAATTCATAGTCCTGGGCGATACGCACCACTTCGGCGGGCGTGATGCCGTGCGGTGGACCGTCAAGCAACCGGCTACCAGGAAGCATCCCGGCAGGATAAGCCAGCCAAACCGGGTACCAATAGGATTCGATCTCGCGCGTGGCAGGCCAACGCGAGCCTGCGCCACCGTCGAACTTTTCGAAGCTCGGCGGGTTCAAGAACAGTGTTTTCATTACAGACGGCATCTAAGATTCCCCCCTCAGGGTCGAAGCACAAAACTTCATAAATTTGAGGACCTGACCACCAACCTCGTATTTTACTCGATATTGGCGCTCAGCCCAAGCCATGCTTTCGGGCCGACTGTAGGCTATTGGAACACCTTTACCAGCTGCCCTGTCGCTTGCAGGAGCGTCAGTTGACCCTGCTGGCGCGCGAAATCGGCGTCAAGAAAGCTCACCCATTTGTCGCTTTCATCCAAACGTGCTTGCTCGATGTCGCGCAACGTCACTTGGCCCTGATCGAACTTGGCTTGCGTCATTTGCAGCGTTTCCTGGGCCAGCTTGAGATCGAGTCGGGCTACTTCCCGGGTGGCATCGAGTTCGCGGACGCCGCGAGCTTTCTGGTCGATGTCCAGCCGGGCTTCTTGGCGCTTATTCCCCAAAGTAAGCTCGGCGGCCTTTAACTGGCTGTTCGCCAGGGCGACGCTTGCCCGCGTCTTGGCCGCAAAAATGGGAATGGTGACCTGCACGCCGATGTTCAGATTGTTGCGCTGGAAGGTCTTGTAAAACTCGTCGTAATTGTTGAATTTGCTCAGCACGCTGTATTGCCCAACGAATTGTACCGTAGGCCAATAGCTCAGGCGCGCGCCGTGCAGAAGCTGTTGACGCGCGGCACGCTCGTTTTCAGCTTCCTGAACGCCCCAATCATTCTTGAGGCCGAGATTCATCGTCTCCGCATCCGTCACGCTATTCTCGAAGGACGGCTCTTCCGTCTCCACCTCAATCGCTTGCCCATCCGCAACGCCCGTAAGATTGCGTATTTGCTGCTCCACCGCGTCGTCACGGTCTTCGAGCTTTATGATTCGCTCGGCGATGCGCGCTTGCGCCAGTTCCGCCCGGGTTACCTCCATGGGCAGCTCCTGATTGGCAGCCACGCGGTCTCGCATTACCTCCAGAATCTTGCCGGCGCTGTTTTGTTCCTTTCGCATCAGGTCGAGCGAATGGCGCACCTTGGCCAGTTCCAGGTAAGCCGTCGCCGTTCGCACGATGACGTCGTCGTGCATGCGATCCATCTCAAGCTTCATGTTCTTCGCGCGATCTTCGGCCGCGCGCTGCTGGCCCTTCAAGAGCGGATTGAAGAACTCCTGGTTGTAAGCCATCTCAAACACGGCTGGCGGGCCGCCGGAAATCGAGGGAAAGCCGTAGGTGTACGCCGCACCAGAACCGGTGTAAAGGTTCGGAAGAAACGCGGCGTGATCCAGACGTGCTTCGTTCAGGGCCACGGTGTATTGCACACGGGCCAGTGCCAGATCGCGGCTATTTTGCAGCGCCAGCGTGACTGCCTGCCGCATGGACATCTTCTGAGATTCCTGCGCGCGCGCGGCGCGAGGGCCGCAAAACACTAAGATTGCGGCGAGCGCGGCCAGCACTCTCGAGTTCCTATTCATAGCGCAGTGATTCCGTGGGATGCAGTCTTGCCGCGCGATTGGCGGGCAGATATCCGAACAGGAGTCCCGTGGAGCAGGATACGATAAACGCCAGAACTACGGAGACCCAGGACACCGGAATAGTAACGCCCCCGGCCTCTGGAAAGAGCCTGATAACGGAATTGATGGTCACCGGAATGGAAACCGCGATGATGATTCCGGCCAGCGCTCCGGTTCCGCTGATCAACAAAGCTTCCATGAGGAACTGATACAGGATGGCGTCGCGCCGCGCTCCGATGGCTTTGCGAATTCCGATCTCGCGAGTGCGCTCCGTTACCGTCACCAGCATGATGTTCATGATGCCGATGCCGCTGATGGTCAAAGCGATGAGCGCGACCAAAACCAGCAGGACCGTCAACGCCAGTGAAATTTTGTGCGCCGCCTCGAGAATCCCGGCCAGATTATCCACGTTATACTTAGCCTGGGCGCGGTGCCGGCTCTTCAAAACATCCCGAACCTCGTTGGTCACTGCAAGGACGTCCTCGGGCCCGTCCGCTTGCACGTAGAGAATGTGCAGGTAATCGGTGCCGGTATAGTATTTGATCAGTGAGAAAGGCACGATCACGGATTCCTGCCGTATTTCCGTCTGGCCAAACGTGGACACACGCTCCTTGAACACGCCTACGACCGTAAAGTGAAGCTCACCCACGCGTATGTCTCTTCCGAGGGGGCTTTCTGCGTCAAACATCAGCGTCGCGAGGCTTGGCGTCAGGAGGCAAACCTTGCTTTGCGTCATCATGTCGTCCTGGTCCAGGAAGCGCCCCTTGAGGACGATCAAGTTGCGGATTTTCTGAAACCCGGAAGTGACACCGACCAAATTAATCGGATGCTCGCGGCCTTCCACACTCAGCGACATGGGAATATCCACTGTCCCGGCGGCTTCGACCGCACCCGGCACACCCTGCCGCACTGCCTGCAGATCGGCTGGAGTGATTTCGTCAGCGAGCGTAAAAGATCTGGCGGTGCCGGAATGGATGAGTTCCGCATAAACCAGATTGGCGCCAACGGCCTCGATCTGCCCAATGATGTAACGCTTTCCCGCCAGAGCGACGGTGACCACGAGCACGATGCAGGCGCTTCCGATCACCACGCCGAGCATGGTCAACATGGCCCGCACTTTATTGGCGCGAAGCGCTTGCCAGGCAAGCTGCCAAGTCTCGCCCCATTCCGTCGGTGTTCCTCGTAGAGGTTGCATATTAGCCGCTTAAATGGGATGCGCTCTCACGGACCAGAGTTTCCGGATTTCGCCGCTTCCTCAGGGCGATTGCTTTTCGAGTTTCTGCAGGCGCGCCTTGGCTTCCTTGCGTCCGGGGTCCAGTTGCAAGGCCGCGCGATATTGTTCGGCCGCTTCGGAGCGTTTCCCCTCCGCTTCGTAGAGCCGCCCCAGCCACTCGCGGGCCCCTGCATGGGAAGGCCAGTCGCTTCGGTCCGGCGTGCTGGCCAGATACGACTTCAGGTATTGCTCCGCGCGCGGCAGATCGGTTCCGGAAAGCACGCGGGAAACACCACGGGCGTAGGCAAGCCGCGGATCGTTTGGATTCACTTGGGCCGCGGCCTGAATCGCCGTCTCCACCTCGGCCGGCTTGTTCTGATGAACGAAAAAGCTGATGGCGTCGAAATAAGCTTCCATGTCCCGCGGCTTCGCGCTGAGCACTTCCAAATATTCCTTCTCCGCGAGCTCGGGCTTTTTCGAAGCCGACAAGTCATACATCGCGCGCGCCAGGTGACCTTGGACCGGGTCGAGCGCGGCAATCGCATCTACCTGGCTCTTGGCTTCGTCTTTGCTCCCGCCCACAATGAACGGCGCTTCGATGGAATACTCTTCCAAATCGCGACGCGCGGAAATGTTCGAGGGATCCAGGCGCACCGCTTCTTCAAACTCTTTCTTCACTTTTCGCGCGTAGGAAAAACTTCGATCCCGGTCTGCTTTGCCGCCATAGATGGTGCCCAGCCATTTGTGATAGTCGGAATTCTTCGGGTCCAGGGCGACGGCCTTCTCACCCGCCGCAATCGCATTATCGTAATCGTGCAGCTCGTAATAACTACGTGCGAGCCAGTATTGCGCCGCGGCGCTGTTCGCGTCTTGTGCCGCGGCCGATTGCAGCGTCTTGATCGCGCCGGAATAATTCCCGGCATTGAACTGCCGTTGCGCGGATTGGATCGCGCCGGAGACGTCGTACGCAGCCGCTGGAGCGGATGTCGCGCCCGTTCCGGACTGTGCCATCACCAACAACAGAGTCGCGACCAGGAATGTACCTCGCATAATTCTGTCGCGCGCGAACCCCATCCTCATTTGGCCTCCGTGGCTCGAATCTCCATGCCATCCCGTAAACTCAGATCGCCGCGCGGCAGCGCCACTTTATCTCCCGGCGAGAGGCCCGAGAGCACCTCATACTTTAGGTCGCTAGCCACGCCAACGCTGATGTCCTGACGGCGAATTTTTCCGTCGCCGAATACGAAGACGTAGTGCTGTCCCTTGTCGTATTGCACCGCCACGCGCGGGACCACCAGCGCCCCCGCACTCTTGCGAACCACAATGCGCACTTCCACGTTCACGTTCGGCAGGAGCTCGCCTTTGTCGTTCTTCACCGAGCAGACCACTTCACCGACACTGCGTGTTCCGCGCGCGACCACTTGCTTCGGCACCTGTTCCACCGTTCCGGTCCATGTGCGGTTGGGCATGGCGTCCCAGTTCACCTGCACATCCTCGCCCACGGCCAGTGATCCCAGGTCGGGCTCGTCCACGAAAGCGCGCACGCGTACCTGTCGCAAATCGGCCATCTCGGCGAGTACGTCGCCAACTTTCACGTAATCGCCCGCGTGCACAGGCAGGGAATAGAGCGTCCCATCCGCTGGCGCGATGACTTCTGCCGAACGCGCCTTTTCTTCGAGCGACGCCACCTGATCCTGAGCTTGCTTCATGCGAAGCTCCGCGCTTTGCGCATCTACTTTCGCCTGCTGCGCCAGCGCAGTGGTTCTTTGTTCGAGGGCCTGAAGATTTGCCCGCGCTTGCACCAGCGCGGCTTGGCTCTGCGCAAGCTCTTCCTGTGTAGCGGCTTGCTTGGCAACCAACTCCGTGAGCGCCGCTTGTTTCCGTTCGAGGTTGGCTACTTGCGATCGTGCCTGTTGCAACTGCCCTGAGAGCTGAGCCACTTGATCGGGCGGCCCGCCCGTCTGCGCGTTTTGCAAGTTCGTTCGTGCCGCGAGCAAGTCGTTGCGCGCCTGGGCCAGTTGCGCCCGCACATCCGCGGCGTCAAGCGTCAGGATCACCTGGCCGCGGTGGACCGGTTGCCCCTCGGTCGCCATCACTTTGTCCACGAACGTCGGAAACTCCGCGCGTGCGGTGGTTGGCGAAATCGGCTCGACCTTGCCGTTGCTGGTAATGGTGGAGGTGAGGTCTTCGCGCGTGACACTGGTAACTTCTACTCTCGGCGGGCGAGTACATCCGAAGAGAAGAATGAGAATCGCAGCGCTCGCCCAGGTGGCCAGTGCCGCTGCGATGCGTTCTCTTGGGATGTTGGTTTTTCCTGCCATGATGGACCGCGCCGCAGCGCAGCCTGCCCCCAAAACCGTAAAATTGTAACAGACCCGTTTCACCCGCGCCTCTGCAAACGCCTCGCGCGTGCGCGAACCGCACTCTTTGCAGGATGCTATACTTGCGCGCTTAGATGCCAATTGTCTTCGTAATCGCGCGCGATTGGATTTTGCGCATGGCCCTGCGCGCGGAACTGCGCGAAATCGGCATCGAGGCCCTGGGGATGGAAACGGCCGAGGATGCCGGCCGCGCCCTCGCTTCCGGCACCATGCCTGCCGCGGTCGTGCTCGAAGCCTCCGACGAGATCCTGGGGAATGACGCTATGCGCACGCTGTTGCGCCGCGTTCCGTCCATTCTGATAGCCTCGCGCACGGAAACCGTCAGTCTTCCGGCTCCATCTTCGGATGCCGATGGCCGCGGCAACGAGATCGTCGCGGTCCTCTACCGGCCGGTCCGAATCGGCGAAATCGTCGAACGCGTTCGAGATCTCCTGGCCAAAGGCCACGCGGCATGACTAGCCCACTTGTTTTGGCATCGCGTTTAGCCGTGTTAGAATCGGCCAATGAGCGAGTCGCAAGCTAGCCAGCATTCCGGCCACGCCGCCGAGCCGAAGCCCGGCGATAAGTCTGCGCCAAAGATCCATCGCGTGTGCATTGGCTGCAACAACATGTTCGAAGTCACCATGGAGAACTTCGAAGCCAAGCACTGCTCCATCTGCCATAAAGGCTGACCTCCGCAACCTGCAAGCCGCAACCTTGTAGCGCTTCCGCCGCGTGTCATCTTGGGCAAAACGGCAACCGCCCGCGCGCCTTCGTAGCGGCCGCCTTCAGGCGGGCGGGTTTTTCGGCCACCGGCAACCCTTCCTCTCCCGAGTTTACCTGCGCCCAAAAGAAGTTCCCTGCGTCTAACCAGGCGCGGGATCAGGCGCCGAGCCTGAAGGCGATTGGCCGTGCCCGGTAGATGCTAGAATCCTCTATTCATGAGCGCTGATTCGCTGATCTACGTTCACGACCTCTGCAAGCATTTCCGCACGTTCAAGCGCCGAGAAGGCGTTTGGGGCTCTATTCAGAATCTCTTCGTCCGGGATTACCGCACTGTTGCTGCTGTGGACCGCGTCTCTTTTTCCATTGAACGCGGCGAGATGGTCGGCTACATCGGCCCGAATGGCGCCGGAAAATCCACGACCATCAAGATGCTGACCGGCATCCTGGTGCCGACCAGCGGCGAGATTCGCATCAATGGTTTCGTGCCGCACCGCCAGCGCCGCCAATATGTGAAAACGATCGGCGTCGTCTTCGGCCAGCGAACGCAGCTTTGGTGGGACATCGCCGTCATTGAATCGTTCAAGCTGCTGCGCCGGATTTACGACGTCCCGCAGCGGGATTTCGACGCGCGCATGGAGCGTTTCGACGAAATCCTCGGCATTCGCGACTACCTGCACACGCCGGTGCGCAAACTTTCGCTCGGCGAACGCATGCGCTGCGATCTGGCCGCCGCGCTGCTTCACAATCCGCCGCTGCTTTTCCTCGACGAGCCCACCATCGGGCTCGACGTGGTGGCCAAGGATCATATCCGGCATTTCCTGCGCGCCATTAATCGCGAATTTCGGACCACCGTCCTGCTGACCACGCACGATCTCGACGACATCGAAGAACTCTGCCGCCGGATCATGATCATTGACCACGGCCGCGTCCTTTACGATGGGCAGCTCGATCATCTGAAACAGAAACTTCTGCGCACCAAGCAAATCAAGTTCGCGCTCAAGGACCGGGCCCAGTCCATCGGCATCGGCGCGTTTTCGCGCGACGGGCTCGAAGTGGAACAAGTGGATGAGCTGACCTACCGCATCCGCTTCGACCGCGTGCGGGTTTCCACTTCCGATCTCATTCGCCAGATCCTGGCTTCGGTCGAAGTTCGGGATCTGCTCATCGAGGACGAACCCATCGAGGAAATCGTCAAGCGAATCTATGCCGGGGAAGCTCTCCCGGAGGTCGCCGTATGAGCGGTTGGGCGCAGGCTCTGGCGCCTTACGCCGAATTTGGCCGCGTCGGCTTCGTCAATATCCTGGCCTTCCGGCTACGCTATTTCACCGGCATCATTACGTATTTTCTGAACGTCACGGTGTACTACTTTATCTGGACCGCGGTGTATCGCTCGTCCGGGTCTATTGCGGGGTATAACCTGGCGCAAATCATCACGTACGTCAGCATCGGCTGGATTATCCGTTCGTTCTATTGGAACACCATCGATCAGGAAATGGCCTACGAGGTGATCGAGGGCAAGATCGCCATGGACCTGATCAAGCCCGTCTCCATTCAGTGGATGTGGATTTTTCGCGCCATGGGCGAATCAGCTTTCCGTCTGGGACTCCTGACTCTGCCCACGGCCGTGGTCGTTGCTTTCGTGTTTCCCATTCAAGCCCCCGCATCGCGCGAGAATTTTTGCCTCTTCATGCTCGCCGTGCTGGGAAGTTTTTTTCTGATGGGCGCCATTAACTTCATGATCGGCACGTGCGCCATCCCTTTGAAATCCATCCTCGCGCTCATCCGCGCGAAATACTGGCTGATCGAATTGCTCTCCGGCCTGTTGATTCCGATTTCGTTTTTTCCCGGCTTGGCGCAAAAAATCATGGCATGGCTTCCGTTTGAACATATTGCCTACACCCCGCTGCAAATTTATCTGGGAAAGCTGGACCGCGCCGCCGCATGGCGCGGCCTGGCGACGCAGTGGATCTGGATCCTGGTTCTGATGCTGCTCGCGCACGTGTGGTGGGAACGTTCCGTGCGCAAAATCACCATTCACGGAGGCTAACGCGATGAATACTTCCCTGCCGCCGAGCGCTCCTGCGACAGAAGAAACCCGCTTCGGCGTGCTGGCCGCCGCCAAACGGCATCTCTTGCTCTTCCTGGACTATTTCGCGCAGTACGCGAAGGTCCGCGTCAGTTACCGCGGCGATTTCTTCATCAGCCTGGGCACGAGTTTTGCTGCAACAGTCTTCGGAATCGGATTCGTGGTGATTTTGTTCCAGAAAGCGACGCAGCTTGCCGGTTGGCGCTTCGAAGAAGTGCTGTTCCTTTACGGTTTCACGCTGATTCCCTACGGCATCTTTAACGTCATCAGCCTGAACCTTTATGATTTCGGCAACAATTACATCATCGAAGGAAAATTCGACCGCGTTCTCTTGCGGCCGGTTTCATCCCTTTTCCAGGTGCTCTTCGAAGCCTTTCGCATCGAGTCGCTGCAGGAAGTCGCCACCGGCATTTTCTGCATGTGGTGGGCTTCCCGGCGTCTCGGTCTCGCCTGGACACCCACCAGATTCGCTATGCTGGCTTTCTTCGGAGTTTGTGCCGCAATAATTTACGTCTCGATTTTTCTGCTGCTGAGCACGGTTTCGTTTTGGTTCGAAGATCGCATCGGCGTGCACCCGCCGGTGTGGAACGTGATTGCCTTCGGCCGCTACCCGCTTTCGATCTATAGCGGAGTCGTCCAATTTTTCCTCTGCTGGATCATTCCATTCGGCTTGGCTTCGTTCTATCCCAGCGTGCGATTGCTCGGGCGCACGGTGACGCCGGAATACGCGCCGTTCGTACCCGTGGTCGCCGCGGTGTCCCTCGCCCTGGCTATCTCCGTCTGGAATTTCGGCACGCGCCACTACGCATCGACGGGATCCTGATCCGCTGTTGGTGACCGCAACAACCCGCCGGCATTTCTGGAACACTCCGCATCGCTAACTCGTACCATCAATAGAGATGCACATGCGCCGACTCGCACTTGCCGCCATTGTCGTGTTGTTGCTGGTTCCGGCCATCGCAGCGTTTGTGGGGAATTCCATCGGCCCCGGCATCCTGCATCCCATGCGGCTGAACCCGAATCGCCTGGAAGACACCGCTCAAATGCTCGCCCGGGCAAGCGCGACCAAGGAGGATTTCACTGTTCGCGCACCAGACGGTGTCGCTTTGCGCGGATGGAAAGTTCGCCCGGCCAAACCCAATGGCGATTGGGTCCTGCTCTTCCATGGCGTGTCGGACAATCGCACGGGAGTCCTGGGGTACGCCGAGTTCTTGCTGCGCCACGGTTACGCCGTGGTGATGATGGATTCCCGCGCTCACGGCGAAAGTGGCGGCGACATTGCCACTTACGGCTGGAAGGAACGCTACGACACCTCTGCCATCGCCGAAGTGCTTTACCATGGCGAAAGTGTCCGGCATCTCTACGCTTTCGGCGTTTCGATGGGTGCGGCGATCGCATTGCAATCGGCCGCCGTCGAACCACGCATCAAAGCGGTGGCCGCCGAGGATCCCTTCGCCAATTTACGCGAAGTAAGCTATGACTATGCCGGACTTGAACTAAGCCCTCTCCTCGGCAAGACGCTGTTTCGTCCCGCATCCATCTTCGCGATGGACGCAGCGGCAAAAGCCGGTGGCTTCAACGTTGACGATGTTTCGCCGGAAAGGGCGGTAGCCAGCCGTGCTTTCGCGGTCCTTTTGATTTGCGGAACGAAAGACCACCGCATTCCGTGCCGCCACGCGGAAGCAATCTACCGCGCGGCGATCGGTCCGAAACAACTTTGGATCGTGCAAGGCGCTGGGCACGCCTCGGCGCTCGGACAAGCGCCCGCGGAATACGAAAAGCGTGTCGTCAGCTTTTTTGAGGATCCGCACAGAGAACGCTAGCAGAACAATCAAACGATTTTGATGATAAGGATTACGCGGTCGTCTTCGTGCGTGCCTCCGACCGAGAATTCATCCACTTGCGTGAGCACGGAATCGACAATCTGCTGCGCCGGCAAAGCCCGTTCCCGCACGGCCAATTCGACCAGCCGCGGCTGGCCAAACTCCTCCGACTCGCTGTTCATGGCTTCGGTGATTCCGTCGGTGCAGGCCACCACCAGATCGCCGGGATTCAGCCGCACGTGTCCGCGGTCATAGTGCACGCTGGGGAAAAGCCCCACGACCATGCCGCCCTCGGTCAGGTATTCCACCGAGCCATTCGCGCGCACCACCGCCGGCGGCACGTGCCCGGCATTCACGTAATGCAGCGTGCGATGCGGCTGGTCCAACAGGCCCACGAACATGGTCATGAATTTCTGCCCGCGCGTGTCGCTCAAGATCATGTCGTTCAGCGATTCCACCAACCGCTCGAGCGAATGAAGATGCGCAAGCAGCGCGTGGAGCGTGGCCTGCAGGTTCGCCATCACCATCGCAGAGCCGACGCCTTTGCCTTCGACGTCCGCCACCACCGCCAGAATCGTGTCCGGAGATAGCGGGATGAAATCATAGTAGTCGCCGCCCACTTCCAGCGACGGCCGGTGCGAAACGGCCATGTCGAAGCCTTCGAGCTGCGGAGGCCGCTCCGGCAAGAGGCCGAGTTGAATGCTGCGCGCCAGCGCCAGGTCCCGCTCCATGCGCTGCTTGTGCAAGAGCTCGCGGTGGAGCTGCGCATTTTCGAGCGCGAGCGCCACATGATCGGAGATCGCCCGCAGCACGTTTTCATCCGCCTGCGTGAAGGGCCCGTCGTGCTTATTAAGCAGCTGCAACACTCCAATTGTTTCGCCGTCTTTGTTGCGGATGGGAAGGCAAAGAATCGAGCGCGTGCGAAAACCAAGGCGCAGGTCGACTTCCGATTCGAAGCGCGGGTCCGCGTAGGCTTCCGCCAGGTTCACCGTCTCGCCGTGCTCGGCCACCCAGCCCGCGATTCCGCGGTTGATGGGCAGCCTGATCTCATGCTGGTCCAGCCCCATGCCCACGAGCGACCAAATTTCGTTGCGCTCGCGATCCAACAGAAAGACAGTTCCGCGCTCGGCGCCGGTTTGGCGCGTGGTCAATTGCAGAATAATGTTGAGAAGTTCAGCAAGGTCGAGCGTGGAGTTCAGGCGTTTGGTGGCCTCGACAATGGTCGAGAGTTCGATAACGGCGTTGCGCCGCTCGCTGCTCTCCAGCGCCACTTCCGCATATCGCCGGAAAAGATCGAGCCAGGTTCGAGTGCTTTCATCGTCCTCGGTCTTCAGCGAGGCTTCGAGCACCCCCACCGGGTTGTTGGCATTTCCGAGCATCCAGGAGCGGCTTTTGCCGCTCGCCCCGTCATGCTTGCCTCGGAAAATTTTTTCGATGTCCTGCGGGTTTGCGGGAAGAAGCTTGCCGTTTTCCTGCCATACTGCCGGTGTTCCGTTGACGAGTCTCCAGAGACGCGCGCCTTCCAGCCGGCCTGGCCCCACGAGCGCGCGCACCATTTGCGCCGCAAGCGCTCCCGGATCCGTTTCAGGATTGATTGCGGTGACGACCTGCTCGAGCGTTTTCAGCGATGAACCGGAGGCGCTTCGCCCAGTGGGCTTCCGCTTCATCCAACGTTCCCCTTGTACTCGATGGACAGGATGGTTATATCGTCAGATTGCGGAGCGCCCTCGGTGAATGCGCGCATGCCTTCGCGGATGGCGTCTGAAAGTTCCTCCACCGTCTTTCCGGTGAAGTCTTCCATGATGCGGCGCAGCCGAGCCTCTTCGAACAGCTCGTTGCGCGGGTTGGACGCTTCGGAAACACCGTCCGTGTAGATCACCAGAAAATCTCCGGCTTCCAATTGCACGCGAGTGCTCTGATACTCCGCCTCCGCAAACATTCCCACCGGGAAATTGGCCGAGCCAAGTCCTTCGAGCCCTCCCGCCTTGCGCAAGAGCAGCGGCGGGACGTGCCCCGCGTTCACGTATTCGAAGCGGCCCATCTTATCGAGAATGCCGTAAAAAACGGTCGCATAACGGTCTTCCCCGCTGCGTTCGCAAAGGTACTGATTCACACGCGAAAACACGCCGGGAAGTGAGATGTCCATCGCCGCGGTGGTGAAAAACACGCCTTGCAACAGGGTGGCCAGGAGCGCCGCGGAAATTCCTTTCCCGGAAACGTCACCCACAAAGAATCCGTGGCGGCCGCCGCCGAGCTCGATCACGTCAAAGCAGTCGCCGCCGACCGAATGGCACGAAAGCGTCGAGGCCGCCACGGCCACATCCGGCAAGTTCGGCAGCGCCTTGGGCAAAAGTGTCTTTTGAATGCCGCTGGCGATCTCGATCTCGTGGTCCAGCCGTTGCTTGGCTCGCGCCGAAGCGAAAAGGCGCGCGTTCTCCACCACCGTGGCTGCTTCGCGAGCCAGCGTACGCAACACTTCACGATCCAGGTCGGTGAAAGCGCTCGACGGAACGTGGCTGTCGAGATACAGAACGCCCAGCAACTCCCCCTGTCGCGTAGAGATGGTCGCGTCAAGCGTCTCGATGAGTGGCAGCTTATCGATGGGGATTGCTACCACGGTGTGCAGTTCCAGGCGCGCCACGCTTTCATTCTGATTCATGCCGCCGTCTTCCCCGGTATCGCTCACAATCAGTTCACGCCGGGTATTGGCCACGCGCTTGACCACGCTTTGTGACACCTGCAGTTGGTCCGGACGCAACGTGCCGCGCTGCGCGTCCCGGGCCACAATCATGTTCAATTCTCCGTTTGCATTGGCCAAAAGCAGCACGCCGCGCTCGGTGCGAGTCACCTGAATGGCCGCGTCAACCACCGCCGTCAGCACATCCTCGAGCGAGAGCCCGGTCCCGAGCGTCCTCGCGACTTCGAGCAACACGCCGAGGTGATAGAGCTCGCGCGATCCAGCATGGGTCGGCGCAGGCGCCTCCACGCGCTCGACGAGCTCCTCGATCGTAGCTCCCTCGCCCACGTAGGTGAGCTTGTAGGAGTCCGGCATGCCGAAATCCACGATGTCTCTTGGCTGGAGCTCGTGGCGCAGCACTTTCTCGCCGTTCACGAAGGTTCCGTGGCGGCTGCCCATGTCCTCGAGGACCATGGTGCCGTTCACGGAAAGAATTTGGGCTTGCTGGCGGCTGATGCGGCTATCGCGAAGCGTGAGTTCGTTGCCCTGCTGGCGGCCGATGCGAAACGGCGTGGTGCCAATAGGCACCTCCCGGCGGACGCCGTTGGGTTCGATCACGACAAGTCGAGGAACACGCGCCATGGGCTGTAGGAGTGCACGGTGGCGCCGGAGCGCTCATCGCGCGCAGGCACAACCAGCAGACAGGACATGGTAGGGAAACTCGCGCCCGAAGTAAATAGCGGAGGATACGATTCGCAACAAACCAGATCCGGCTGGATTCCCCGGCTCTAGAGCGGCTTTAAAACCGGCGGCTGGTTTTGCCAGGCCTGGCTCAGGCGGCGGATTGTTTCGCGGAGACGTACGGCGAGGTCCACAATCGTTCGAAGCCGCTGGGTGTCTGTGCTCGAGAGCCGGTCGCCATGGGACAGAACCAGTTCGGCATTGCCGAGGATGCCAGTCAGAGGATTGTTGATCTCGTGCCGGAAAATCTCGGCAACGTCGGCCGGTATTTCCGACCACGGCGGTCCGACCTTGGACTCCGAGCGCTCGGCCCACCGCGATCTGCGCTGGATCAGACATGCGGCCAAGGGAACGAAGTCTCCCACCCGGGCCACGAATTCGACATCACCTTCGGCGACCAGTCTCGCGACTTCTGGCTGGTACCGCGGATCTGCCACCAGCACCACCGGTGCGACCGCCGTCAATTGGCGGAGGATTTCGGTGATGGGAAGATCTTCCAAAATGTCGTCAGCCACAAAAATCACGCGCGGGGCTCTGCTCTGCATGCGTTCGTACAGCTGCGCCAGAGTTGGGACGCTCGAAATGGAGCAGTGATTCGCCGTGCGCTCCACCTCGGCGGTCAGGCGCCGCGCGAGATCCGCGTCTGCGATTCCCAGTAGCGCGCCGCGCTCCGCCCGCATCGCGACCGCGTTTGCTTCCATCTTCATGTCTTGCCGGGCCTCCGAGTGGGTTTGCGGGTCTTCGACGCAACCGAAGGATGCGCTGCCTTTGCCGATTTCCCGTTTCGTTCGAGCCGGCGATTCACGGCCAATTTCAATTCCTCCACCAGAAACGGCTTGGCCAGATACGGCAAGCCATTCGTCTCCAGAAATTCCAGCGTGCGCGGAGCCACGATGTCGCCCGTGACAAAGATGATGCGGTGCTGTTCTGAACTTCCCGCCCGCACGAGAGCGTCGTAAAAAGCAGTGCCATCGAGACGCGGCATGCGCAGATCGCAAATCACGAGGTCGTACCAGTTTCGTGAAAGCCGCGTGAGCCCTTCCTGGCTATCGAGCACCGCTTCCACTTCATGACCTTCCTCGCGCAGCACATCGACAATCAGTTGGGCCACCGTCGGCTCGTCCTCTACCACCAGAATTCGGCCCCGCGGTGAAGCGCGCGATCGCCCCGCCGACTGCAGCAGGCTCGGTTCCCCACATCTGTTGGGGACCGCAATCAGAGGCAATTCGACGATAAATCGCGCTCCGGCCACCGGCCCGTTTTCGAAGATCACTTCTCCGTCATGCTGGTGCACGATGCCATAAACGATGGAGAGTCCCAGGCCGGTCCCCACTCCGGACGGCTTGGTGGTGAAGAAGGGATCGAAAATCCGCGAAGCAACATCGGGCTGGATGCCCGGGCCATCATCGGAGACTTCGAGGGCAATGCGGCTGTTTGCAACCAGGCGGGTGCGGATCCAAACGTGTCCTTGCCCGCGATCCTCGAGCAAGGCTTGTTCCGCATTGACCAGAAGATTGAGGACAACCTGCTGGAGCTGGTAAGGGTCTGCCATCGTTTCCGGAAGATCAGGCGCCAGATCGCATTCCACCACGATATTTTCGACTCGGAGTTCGTAACTGCGCAGCGCGAGCGTGCGCTCGACTATTTCGTTCAAGTCCACGCGCGTGCGCTCCGGCTTGTTTTCGCGCGCGAAATAAAGCAGGTTTTTCACGATTCGCCGCGCGCGCTCGGCTTCGTGAAAAACTTTCCGGGCCTCGGAAAGTTGACCGACCGTGAGGCCGTGGCCGAGCAACAACTGTCCGTACCCCATGATAGTGGTGAGCGGATTATTGAGTTCGTGCGCGATGCCGGAAACCAGTTGCCCCAACGCCGCCATTTTCTCCGTCTGCAGCAGCTTCGATTGAATCTGCCTCTCGCCGGTGACGTCGCTGTAGAGTTCGAGCCATCCGATCGCGCGGCCCTCGTCATCCAGCACCGGCCGCGAAAACCGTTCCAGCACGCGGCTGGCGGGAAGAACTATCTCGAGTTCGTCGTGCCTCGACTGGGCCTCGCCGGCCAGGAAGGATTTCCAGGGGGACGAAAACTTGTCGGGATCGCGGAAACGCTGCGCCACGAGACGTTCCAAATCTTCGAACCGTTCGATATTCTGCAGATCCTGAAATCCCAAAGAGAGGTATTGCCCAAACCGCGCATTCGAAAATCGCAATCTTCCCACGGGATCAAACAAGATGATTCCGGCTGGCACGGAATCAATCACGCTTAAGAGTTCGGCTACTACCCCTTGCAACTTCTCATCCACGCCGGGCGATCCGGATCGTTCTTCCAGAAGCAAAAGCAAATCTTGCGAGCCTGGGAGTACCGCGCGGGGAGTAATGCGAATGGCGCGGCCGTTCGCCAGAGTCCCGTCCCGGGCCGCGAAAACCGGGGAAGTGATTCCTTTCGTGCATAGCTTCGCAAAATCAATGGCCCACGCCGGCGCAGCCAGAAAATCCTCCCAATCGGAGCGCGGTTCGATGGTTTCCGGCACGCTAAGGAGGTGGCGAGCGCGTGGATTGGCCCTTTGAACGGCGCCTCGCTGGTCCACCACGATTAAGGCTTCCGCGCTCGAATCAAACACGGCGCTGAAGGCCGCTTCGGTGAGTGGCTGACGTAGGCCCGCTCGCGCGTCGAGGACAGCCCCAACGCCGACATCAATTGCCCTAAAGCGCGCGGCAACGGCCGATCCGTGCCTTCGTTTCATGGTCTTCTCTACCAATGCCCCTGAAGTATCCAGTAGCTGCAAAGCAGGGCGACGGCCACGGTGAACCCGTAATACAGGGCGCGTCGCAGAACCCTGTTCCGAAGTGTCTGCCACGGCGTACTTGGTTCGATGAGCATGCACACTCCACTGCATAATCTTGACCATGCGGAATATCTTTTGCAGCTTGCTAATGCGTTCTTTTTCAGTGCCTTTCGGGGAATCTACGGAGATTAATTCCGGGGAATCTTCCCAGTTCGAGACGAACGTTCCCGTCTAGGAATTTCTGCGAGGGATTCAACAATCGAGGAGAGGCCGGTTCAAACCCGCTTGATCACCTTGGACTGCTCAGATCGTTCGCTCCTGCGCCTCGTACTGTTTCAGTTTGCGGTAGAGCGTGGTCTTGCCAATGCCCAGAAGCCTTGCGGCCACCAGCTTGTCGCCGCTGGCTTCCCGCAAGGCGTGAAGAATTGCGCGCCGCTCCAGTTCCTCGAGCGGCAAGAGCTCGTCGTTCTGGGGCAGCCGCTCGCCCCGGCCGTACTGAAGGCTGGTGGGGAGATCCCCGACGTGCAGAATCGGACTGGACCCCAGCGCGATAGCGCGTTCGATGGCATTTTCGAGTTCCCGCACGTTGCCCGGCCAGTCGTAGGCCATCAGGCGGGACATGGCGTCCTCGGAAACGGTGTGAGTTTTACCGTTCGCTTCGCCATACTTTTCCAGAAAGGAATTCACCAAGATCGGGATGTCGCTCTTGCGTTCGCGCAAGGGCGGCAGCTTGATTTGCACAACGTTCAGCCGAAAGTATAGGTCCTGCCGAAATCCACCCTGACGAACGGCCGCTTCCAAGTCGCGATTTGTCGCCGCGATGATGCGCACGGCAAGGGGGCGCCGGTCCGTGGAGCCCACCGGACGGATCTCCTTCTCCTGTAGCGCGCGAAGCAATTTGGCCTGCAAGTCCACGGGCAAATCTCCAATTTCGTCAAGAAACAGCGTGCCGTTGTCGGCCGCCTCCATCAATCCCTGCTTGGTATGCATCGCTCCGGTGAAGGCTCCCTTCACGTAACCGAATAGCTCCGACTCAATCAACGTCGGGACCAGCGCCGAGCAATCCACCGGGACGAACGGCTTGCCTTTGCGCACGCCCGAATAGTGAATGGAGCGCGCCACCAATTCTTTTCCCGTCCCGCTCTCTCCCAGGATGAGAACAGGATATGCGTGCTGGCTCACCTTCTCGATCAGCCGGTAAACACGCTGCATCTTTGGAGAAACACCAATCAAGCCCGCGAATCCCGGCCGCGTGCGAAGTTCCTCGCGCAGAATCCGGTTCTCCTGATCGACCTCGAGCAGGCGCACCATGCGACTCAGTTTGCTGCGTAGTTCCGGAATATGGAATGGTTTGGCAATATAGTCCGCGGCGCCCATGCGCATTGCCTCCACCGCGCTCTCAATCGTTCCATATTGCGTCAGCACCATCACCGCCGTCTGCGGATACATTTCCCTCACCCGCTTCAGCAATTCTAGTCCGCCAATCTGCGGCACCCGCAAATCTGTGATGAGGATTTCGACCGGAGAGTGTTGCAAGATCTCGAGCGCTTGCTCCGTCGTCGCCGCCGTCTTCGTACGCAGGCCCGCTTCGGCGACCACTTCGCGGCAAAGACTTCGTGTCGCGTCCTCATCATCGACGATAAGAACGGTAACGGCCATCGGCCGTTCACCCGCGAAAGCGGTGCCTGTTCCACTGGCCATGGTCTGTTCCCCTTTTTGCTCTAATTCCCTAAAGCAGTTGCACTGCGGGCACCAATTCAGTAAATTCCCGAAACGCTCAGGCTAAAGCGCTTAGTCACAGTTATCGGCGAGCAGGCGGCGCGAGTTTAGTGTCGAATCGGGACGGTTAGCAAGTCCGTATTAATACGTAAAATAGGCAAGCTATTTATAATCTTAGAGATACAGGCGGGGTACCGGATAGCCGTGTTTCAGAGTGGGAATGAATATACACGTAACTGAAGTGCAAATCTTGGATGCAAACAATCGCCCTATTTCCCGGCCAATACGGTTCCGTTTCCCGCCGCAGAATCACCCAGCTGGTCCGACTCGTAGAGTTCTCCCGCGCTCGAGCTCACGTAAACCAGTCCCGTTTCGTTCTCCGACATGAGTATCGGAAATTCCAAATCCTGGGCTATTCCATCGGCCTCGCTCAGCCGGAGCCAGTTTGCGCCGGCATCCCGCGATGCGAAGAGCCCGCCCGTCTGCAGAGAGACGAGCCAGAGACCCGGGCGAATGAGCAAGTCATCCGCGGCCACCGCCGGCAAACCCTGCTGGAGTTTGCGCCAGTTGGCGCCGCCGTCGCGCGAAACGTAGAGCCCATTTCTCGCGGCCGCGAGCAGCGTGTTATTGACTGCCCATTCCAGGCGAAGCGCATCACCTGACCCGGGCGGAAGGTCGTGCCATTCCCAGCTGACTCCCGCATCGTCCGAAAAAAGCATCCCAGCAGCGGATACAATCCGCAATCTTTGCGCGTCCGCCGATACGCGCACGCTCCGAATCGGCAAGCCGGCCGCACCGGCAGGAACAGCGAACCAGGTGACGCCACTGTCCCGCGTCATGAACAGTCCCTCTTCTGTCGCGGCGAACCATTCCCGGTCGCCGAACGCTATATCGTTGACGCTGGCCTCAAATGCCAGCTTGCCTCTCGCCGGAGGATTCGCGGAGTTCACGCCCGCAAGCATCTTATTTTCTGAAATCGTTCCCACCCGCACCCACACGCTTTGCCCAGGATCAAAACGCGCGAGTCCGCCTGAATCGAGTGCGGCCCACCAACCATTGGGTGACGAATAAATCTTGCGGACCCCGTTGGAATTCAACCCCTTGCCGAGCGCGGACCAGCTGCGCCCTCCATTCTCCGTCTCCACCAGCGTTTCAGGCGCGTTCCCGAGCACCGCGGTCATGTGCCCTGTTCTGTCGCGATCCATCGCCATGGAAACAACGTGGCGATGGCGGAACCCCGCGTTCGCCGGCTCGAAATGCTCCCCGCCGTCATCGCTCGCCAGCACTCCTTGCATCTCGGTCCCGAGTAAAACGCGCTCGCCGCTCGCGGATGCACCGGCTTCTTGGTTCGCAAGGATGGGCTCAATCAAAATCGCATTGACCGACCATTCGTCGGAAGACACGCGCCGCCAAGTCGCGCCATCATCCTTCGACTTCCACAATCCCTTGGTGGTTCCGGCGTACAACACCGCAGGGTCGGAAAGGTCCTGCCGAATCACGGGCGTTCGACGAGACGAATCAGGCATGCCCTCGAGCTTCTTCCATGACAATCCGGCGTGGTCACTGCGATAGATCCCGGAGCACGCGCCGGCAAAAATGCGCTGTGGATTCCGGGCATCCATGGTGAGACTCAGGACGTCGGAATCGTCAAGCATCCCGCCATGAATCGGCTGCCAGTGCTTTCCCTCGTCAGTAGTCTTCCAGGCCAAGTGGAAGGTGCCCGCATATATGATCGCGGGGTTCTGCGGATCGATCGCCAGCGAATCGAAATTGCGAAGTTCGGAATCGCCGGCGGGACTAATCCGCTCCCAACTTCGCCCGAGATCGTGGGAGACGAAAATTCCATCCAGCGCGCCGGCGACCAACCTATTCGGCTCGGAAGGAGCTTGCGCCAGCGCGCGAACCGCGTGTCCCACGAGTCCGGACTCGTGCCAGGTCCGCCCACCGTCGCCACTTATAGATACTCCTCCGCCTTCCCCATTTTTTTCGCGCGTCCAGCTTGCCGCGAAGACAATTCCGGAATCTCTGGGGTCTACAACGATCGCAGTGACGACTGCATTTATCGAACCGGCGAGCCCCAATCGCTCCCAGATGTTCCCTGCATCGTGCGAACCAAAAACATAGCCGTCGGTAGTGCCGAGATATACGCGCTCGGGGTGCGAGGGGTCGGCGGCGAGCGAACGCACGTCGCCACCCAGCGGGCCCATCGGCTTCCAGGTTTGAGCCTGACTCGGCATTCCGGCGAGAAGCCCCAGTGCGGCGACTGCCAGGCCAAATCCTTCGAATCGGCGGGGTATGTGAGAGGACATACCGTTTAGATCACTGTAGCAATGCGCGACGCGACTTCAGTAACCGGAGCCCTGAATCACTCAGTACGTCGCACCATCGGGAACCCAGATGACTTCGAGCCGCCGGTTTTCCTTCCCGGCAACCGCTTGTCCGGCCTTCGCGCGGACATCCACTCTCGTGGTGTCCACGCTCTTTTTCTCGCCCAGATATTTTTTGGCGCTCTCGCCGCGCTGTTCGGCCAATTGATTTGCGTGGCGCTCTTTGGGATCCGCGGATCCGGCCAGCACCACCTTGGCCTTCGAATCGCTTTGCAGCCGCACCGCCGCGTCGTCGAGCAGGCGTTTGCAGACGTTATCCGCTCGAGAGCTGTTCAGCGCAAATGAACATTCACCGATCTTGCTGGCCTCGGGCGCAGGAGGCGGAGCCTGCACCGTCACACCCGCGGTGCAATCGCACGCGGCATGAACCGCGTTTTCCGCCCGGCCCGTCACCGTGTACGTTCCCGGGGCCAGGCCCGAAGTATCGAGTTGAACGCTCGCGCCGCTGCCGACAATCTGGCCGCCGTTCGTCTGCCAGGTAAATGTGAGCGCCGTGCCCGAGGGATCGTTCACCGTTGCCGTAATCGTCGGACGCTCGCCGGCAAGCACGGTTGAGCGGTCCGCCGTGCAACTCATCGTGGGCGCCCGAGGAACCGGCTTCGGCCGCACCGTGACGCTGGACGAGCAGCTCGCTCCGTTGCCCGCGCCGTTGTCCACTCGCGCGGTAAGACTGTACGACCCGCCCGCGGCGCCGCTGGAATCCCAGCGCACGTAAGGGCCTGTTCCGATGACCTTGCCGCCCGACACGGTCCAGGTGTAACTGAGCGGGCGGCCGTTCGCGTCCGTCGCGGTGACCGTCGCCGCCACGGACTCGTTCGAACCCTCCATCACAGACGAGTTGTCCACCGCGCAGGAGGCTGTGACGCTATCGGGCGGCGCAGGTTTTTCCGGCCAGCGCGAATAGGCCAGCTTCACCACAAAACCGTTGCGGTCCTGATGATTCGTCAGATTGATGTTGTAACGATAGCCCACGTCCATGGCGAAATTCTTCAGCGCGTAAACCCGAAAGCCCATGAGCGTGTCCACCGGATCTCGCGCCCCGAATGACGTGTTCTGAATGCCTTTGCCGATGTAAATCAGGCCGTCGTATTCGGTCACAATCTGAAAGCGCTTCTCGGGAAACACCAAAAGGCCCGCTCCGATCGGCATCTGATCGGCAAGCTTCAAGACGCTCGGAGTAGGCGTGCCGCCGAACGATACCGTGTAATCCGATTCGCGCGTGAACCGGTAAGCCCAGTTGAGCGTCGCCAAAATGCTGCGATGGAACAGATGCTTGCTGGCCTCCACGCCAATCCCGTAATTGAATTGTCCGGCTTGGACCTCGTTCCTCAGCAGCGTCGAGTACCCTGTCTGCGTGGGAATGTAGAAGTCGTTGCGAATCGAGACGCTCAGCGGCTTGCCACGCCTTTCGGAAAGCAACGCAATCTTGAATCCCAAATCCCATTCCCCAATGCCGCCGCCGTTGTGCGAAGCAAACGGGAAATCCTCGACGTAAGCGGGCGGGCAACCCGTGCAGGGAAGGTACGAATTGTAAATCGTATTCTGGTATTGCAAAGCATTGGTCGAGTTCAGGCTCAGCAGGCTGGGCTGGTCCACGTGGATATGTTCGTTCGCGTCGATGGAAGCGAAAACCATAAACCAATTTGTGATTCCGACGCCAAAGGATGGCACGGTCTGCAGCACCGTAATGTCGCCGGGCATGCGTGAGAATTTGTTCACTCCCACGACGATATCGAATGCATGTTTCGGAAGAGTGTCGCCCGTCCCTAACGTAAATAGACCCGGAGTGCCGTCCAGGGCAGGCATGGGATCCCATTTGCGGGCCGGTTCAGAACCGGTGTCATCCGCGTCTGCCGGGTTCGCCACGGGAGCGGGGCCAGGCTGCGCGCTGGACGCGGCCGTCTTTTCCGCCGACGGACTCTCTGTCGAAGCGGTCGCCGGCTTTGCGGCAGTGTTGCCAGCTGACGATGCAGAGGCGTCGCCGGTCTTGTCCGTGGGCTTTTTGTCATCCGCCAGGACAATCGCAGCAAGCATAAGGACAGATAAAAGTAGTATCGCTCCGCGTGCTGAAAACCTCATTCACCCCTCCCTGTGGAGGATCCTTCACGTTTCAAGCCGATCCGGGAGTTGCGCCGCGGTGGCACTACTGAGAGACACAGCTCCCACTTCCTACATGCCTGGGCCCGCAAAATGGGAGGCTGCCAGCCTTACCCAAAGCAAATACCGATCGAGGGCGAATTATAATTCACCGCACCCGGTTCCAGAACTACTTTTTGTTACGCTGCGGTTCCTGGGGTCTTGGAAACAAGAGTAGTTTTTTGGACATCCCGCAGGCCACCTCGGCACCGCAACTGCCATCTCATATTATCGTTGCCCGTGACTTGCGCGTTCACCAGCCAACGCCCAAGCCGAGGATCAGGGAGGACTCAATGCGACGCATGTGGATGCTTCCGACAATTGCGATTTTGCTGACTGCGGTTGGTTTGCCCGTCTGTGCTCTAGCCCAGGATTCTCCGGCCACAAACCCGAACGTTGCACCCTATGAAGTGCACGCGGGAACGCGATTCATCATCGCGCTGCACGACAAGCTCAGCACCAAAACGGACAAGGCCGGAAAGCAGTTCACCGCTCGCACGCTCGAAAGTATCAAGACCGCCGACGGAACCACGCTCCCCGCAGGCGCCGAAGTCCGCGGCCATCTCGACAAAGTCGTGGCCGCAGGAAAAACCGGGCGCGCGCGAATTTGGCTCGCTTTTGATGACATCAAGACTCCCGACGGCTGGGCCCCGCTCGTTGCCGAATTGATTGACACTCCCGGAATCCACTCGGTTCGCGTGGCCTACGACCACGAAGGCGAAATCGAAGCCACCTCCAGCACACGAAAAGTGGCAGAGCAAGCGGCTGCCGCCGGAGCTCTCGCCGGAGCGGCTACCGGCATGGCTACCGGCAAAACCAAAGATGCCGCCATCGGTGCTGCGATTGGCGCGGCCACTGCTTACATGGTGACCTCCGGCATCGGACAAGAACTCACCCTCGATGAGAACACCAAGCTCGAGCTCATCCTGGAACGCCCGCTCCGCATGGGCCGCACCTAGCGGTCGAAGCACGCCGCGATCGTTGGGCAAATGCTCGCTTTCCGCGCCGCACTGCGCAAATCACGGCCTTCTGCTCCGTGCATGCAAACCCAGTGTGTTCCCTTGGATTTACAAGGCACTGCTGGTAGATTCAGTCCTGATGGCATCCGATAAACCACCTTTGCAGCGCATCCTGATCGTTGAGGATGAAGACAACGCCCGCAAGGGTTACGAAGCGCTCCTTCGAAAATGGAGCTTTGAAATCCTGGGCGTCGGAAGCGGGGAAGACGCGCTCGCAAAATTCCAGGATTTTCAGCCCAACGTGATCCTGGCCGACGTTGAGTTGCCCGGCATGAATGGCCTCGAATTGCTCGGCCATCTGGGCGAGGACATCCAGCGCATTCCCGTTATCATCATCACCGGCCGCGGCAGCGACGAGCGCGTGGTGCAAGCCATCGAAGCGGGCGCTTACTGGTACATCGAAAAGCCCTTGAAGCCGCCGGTCCTGCGCGCGCTCCTCGACCGTGCGTTGGGGCGCGTCCGCGATCAGCAAGCGGTGGCGGCTCTTACTCGCGATCTGCGCACGGCGGGAAAGCTCGGCGTTCTGGTCGGCGCGTCCGCGGCCATGCAGGACGTCATGCGCCAGGTCGAAATGGCCGCGCCCTCTACCGCCTCCGTGCTCATCACCGGCGAAACCGGCTCGGGCAAGGAAATGGTCGCGCGCTCCGTCCACATGCTCTCGCCGCGAGCCGACCGGCCCTTCATCGCCATCAACTGCTCCGCTATCCCCGAATCTCTCATGGAGAGCGAGATATTCGGCCACGAGAAGGGCGCCTTCACCGGAGCCGCCGAGCGCCGCATCGGTTGCTTCGAACTCGCGGATGGCGGGACGCTTCTGCTCGACGAGATCGGCGAAATGCCCGCGCAAACGCAGGCCAAATTGCTGCGCGTGCTCGAAGAAAGCAAAGTGCGGCGGCTCGGAAGCAAAGTGGAAACGCCCGTGGATGTCCGCGTTCTCGCCGCCACCAATAAAAATCCGGAGACCGCCGTCGCCGACGGCCACCTGCGCCAGGACCTGTATTTCCGGCTGAACGTGTTTCACATTCACTTGCCGCCCATGCGTGAGCACAAAGAGGATCTGGCGCTTCTCGTCGAACACTTGCTGGCTGAAATCTCCGCGAAGCATCACAAGAAAGTTACCAGCGTGGGCGCGGACGTTATGGACCTGTTCAAGTCCTATCCCTGGCCGGGAAATGTGCGCGAGCTGCGCAACGTCCTCGAACGCGCCGCCATCGCGTCCGACCGCGGAACGATCGGCCGGCAGCATCTTCCTTCCGATTTTGGCCGCACGCCTGCCATCTCCGCTTCCGGGCTCGGCGGAATCAAGTTCCCCGTGGGCACCACCGTGGACGCCGTCGAACGCGAACTGATCCTGCAGACGCTCGCCGCCACCAGCCAGAACAAGACGCGCGCGGCCGAACTCCTGGGCATAAGCTTGAAAACATTGCATAACAAATTGAAAGAGTACGAGGCGGGGCGGAGCGATGCGTCTCAGCCTGAAAACTAAATTCACGCTGGCGGCTTCCCTGCTGGTGCTGGCGGTGGTCACCACCGTTTCGAGCCTCTACATCGCGCGGCTCACCCGGCAAACCCTGCGGCAGGCGGATGAGCGCGCGCGCTTCGTCGCGCAACAGGTCTTCCTCGCCTGCCAGAACGCTCTGGCCGACGCCGCGGAGCGCGGCGATGCGCCCGCCTCCCCTAGTCCCGCTGACGTGCGCGAATACGTCCGGCGGACGCTCGACAACAGCAGTTCGCTGAATTCCGTGATTGAATCCGCGGTGGGATACTCGCCGACCATTTACGAAATTAGCATCAGCGACCGCGATGGCATCGTGCTCATTTCGAGCGACGCATCCCTGCGCGGCGAAAAGGTGGCTTCCCGCCCGAGCGTCCCTTCCCTCGTGCGTGCCGGTTTTTTTCAGCAGTTGCGCACTCTCTACGGGCCGCCGCAGGTTTACGAAGATTCGCTTCCTTTCAATCTCGGTACCGGCCCCTTCGGCGATATTCGCATCGGCCTGTCTTCGACGCTGATCCGCAGCGAAATCTCCTCGCTCCTCGAATCCGCCGGATGGTACGCGCTCGCCTCCGTATTCCTTTCAACTTTGCTCGCCTTAGTCGTCAGCCGCGCCTCGCTCGCCCCCATCGAACGCATCTCGGCTCAATTGGACCGCATCTCGGCCGGCGAGTTTGACCTCGAGCCCGTGGAGCGCGGCGACGAACTCGGAGCCGTCAGCACCAAGATTATCGGCATCGGAAAACAGCTGCGCGATGTGCGCGAAATCTTCAGCACCCTGCGCGAAAATCTGGATCAGGTCATGAGCGGCCTGGAAGACGGCTTGCTTCTCTTCAATGCCGCCGGCCGCGCCGTGCTGGTGAGCCCGTCCGTTGAGAATTTCCTGCATGGGCGTCCGGACGAACTCCGCGGTCGCCGCGTGAGCGAAATTTTTCCTGCGGGCCATCCGGTCCGCAACGCATTAGGAATCGAAGGCGACGACATCGTTCCCATCGAGGGCGCGGAAGTTACCCTGGAAAGCTCCGCTGGTCAGCACCGCATCGGCTTGAGCGCGCAGGTGATTCGAGAACATGGCGTGCGCATGGGCACGCTCGTCACGCTGCGCGACGTGGAATCAATCGAACGCATCGGCAATCAATTGCAGGTTTCCGAGCGGCTGGCCGCGCTTGGCCGCGTCACCGCCGGCGTGGCGCATGAGGTGAAAAATCCGCTCAACTCCATGCGCCTGTGGCTCGAAGTGCTCAAAGCCAACATGCCCGTCGAATTGGAAGCGCAGCAGGCGGTGAAAATGCTCGACAGCGAAATCGACCGGCTCGATCGTGCGGTAAAAACCTTCCTCAATTTCACCAAGCCGGTCGAATTCAGGCTGGAAGAAACCGACTTGCGCGTGCTGCTGGAGGAGGTTCTGGATGCCGCGCGCCCCTCGATTTCCCGCGCGGGCGTCGAATTGCGTGTGGACTTGCCCTCCGAGTTTCCGCCCGTCCTGGTGGACCACCAGCTCATGCATCAGGCCGTCCTCAATCTTCTGCTGAACGCTTGCGAATTTTCGAGTTCCGGCGGCCAGATCACGCTGAGCCTGCGCCGCAGCGGTGAATCCGCGGTGATCTCGGTCGCCGATTCCGGCGTGGGAATTTCCGCCGAAGACAAGAAGAAAATTTTCCAGCTCTTTTTTACCACCAGGCCCGGAGGAACCGGCATCGGCCTGGCCAATACGTTTCGGTTTGTACAGTTGCATAATGGTCGGATAGAATTTGATTCGGAGGTCGGGCGCGGTACTACTTTCCGGGTGGAATTGCCGCTTGCTCGTTCGATCGATTCGCCCGCAGGAAAGCTGCGCGACTTCAGCCAGCCCTTCGCTGAAGAAAAAAGGTAAATGCCCAGCCGCAATACGAACGTTACGCTCCTGGCCGCCCTCTCGATTTGTGGGCTCTCTTTTGCAATCGCGGGCTGCGAGCAGAAGACCGTTAAAGCTTCTCCCCCGGTGGCCTCGGCACCCATGCCGCAGCCCGCCGATTCCAAGCCTCTTACCAACATCGCGCCGGATACCTCTGCCACGCCGCCGGGGGTTGCCGAAGTTCCGCCCTCCACCCCGCCCCCTCCCGCGGCGGGTACGCTTCCGGTTGAGCCTGCGCGCTCCAAGCCCGCACCTCCGCCCCGCAGGCAGGCTGCGGAGCCCGCGGCGGAAACGCCCGCCGAGCAGCCCACGCGCGCGCCCGCCATACAGATTTCCCCGCAGCTCTCGGCCAACGATCAGGCCAGTTACGCGCACAAGACCGACGATGATATCGGCGTCGCCGAAAAAAATCTCCAGCAGGTGAACGACAAGCAGCTCAGCGCGGCGCAACACGATCTGGTCGAGAAAATCCGCAGCTTCCTCTCGCAGTCTCGCGATGCGAGTAAAGCGGGTGACTGGGCCCGCGCGCAGAATCTCGCGCAGAAGGCCCGCTTGCTCTCCGTCGAGCTCGTGGATTCACTGTAGCCGCGAGCCGCAGAATCCGAGCCTCGACGGCTCGCTCGCATCCGAGTTCCTGGAATAATCCTGCTAATATGAGCGTATGGGTTCGTGCGATGTTGTCATCGTCGGCGGTGGCGTGATCGGCTGCTCACTTGCCTTCGAACTCGCCGCCGAGAAGCTCAAAGTTTTCGTTCTCGATCGCGACGAGCCCGCTCGAGGAGCGTCCTGGGCCGCGGCCGGAATGCTCGCTCCTGGGCCGGACTCGCCGAATGCTCTGCCGCTCGTTCCCTTCGCCAAAGCGAGCCTGGCGCTTTACCCCGACTTTATCGCCGCTCTGGAGCAGGCCTCCGGACTTCCGACATCTTTTGCGCGCGAAGGAACGCTCGAGATTTTTTTCGGACCCCAGGGCGAACGCGAGCGGGACCGAATGGTGGCTGAATACCGCCGCTGTGAAATTGCCATCGAGCCCATTGCGCTCGAATCTGCTCGCGAGTTGGAACTCGGCCTGGGCCACGCAGTGTCCGCGGCGGCCTGGCTGCCCGAGGAAGCGACCCTCGATCCCCGCGTGCTGATGAGCGCCGCGCTTTCCGCTATCCGCGGCCGCAAAGTTGAAGTCGGCTCCGGCTGCTGCGTCACTTCCGTGCTATGCGAGAAAGGCCGTTGCACCGGCGTGATAGCGGGCGGCGAAAGGATTTCGGCCAGGAGCGTCGTCATCGCTGCGGGATGCCATTCAGCAACAATCACGAACGAAACCAAAACCGAAGACAATTGGCTCGCCCGCTATGCTCCAACGCATCCTGTGCGCGGCCAGATGGTCGCATTGCGGCCCGCGGGATTCAGCCTGCGCCGCGTGTTGCGCTCCGAGCGAGGCTATCTCGTCCCCCGACCCGACGGACGAATCATCGCCGGCAGCACGCTCGAAGACGCCGGCTTCGAAAATCGCGTCACGCCCGCCGGGATGCACAAAATTCTCGACGCGGCTTTGGAACTCGCGCCCGGGCTGGCCGATGCAGAAATTTCGGAGACTTGGTCCGGTCTGCGGCCCGGCACCCCCGATCAGCTTCCCATCCTTGGCCCCACCGATATCGAAGGCTTGCTCATTGCCACCGGGCACTATCGTAACGGGATCCTTCTTGCGCCCGCGACGGCGAAGCTCCTGCGGGAGTTCATAGTGACCGGCAAGATGGCCTACGGTGCGGAAGCATTCTCACCCATGCGTTTTACCGCCGCGAAATCTCAGGCGGCCGATGCCAAACGCGCCACGGGATTATCGTGACCTTGACCGAACGAACTCAGAAAGGAAACTGGCTCCGAGCGGGCTCGCGGTTCGGCGGCCCTGGAAGTGTCGAGGATTGTCCGAGGTTTGTGAATTGAATCTTGTCCGCGTCGAGCAATATTCCGCGGTCTAAAACTGCTTCCACCGTCGAGCCCCGCGGCAATTCGGCTTCCGGGCCGCGCGTCAGCAGCACCGCCATTAACCCCGCGGCCGCTCCTATACCGGCGCCGATACCTGCTCCTTTTGCTCCCTGGCCCGCGATGGCGCCGATTCCCGCACCGGCGGCCGTGGTCTTCGCCACCGTACCTATATCGCCGGCTTTGTCGGAATCACCGATAATTTTGCCTTCATTGTTGGTGGTCTCGTTGCCACCGGTTCCGGCATTGCCCGGAACGGCATTCAGATTGACCATGTAGGCATTCGGCAAAATCAGGGTGCTCAAGCGAATCATGAGTTCACCCCGGCCCTTCACCCGCCCGGGTCTCTTCGATTCGGTCACTTCCCCGCTCACGTACGAGCCCGCCGGAATCACCACGCGGCCATCGATCATCACCGGAAAGAGCGTCTCGAAATAGACCGGGTCGCCGGGACGGGCACTCCGGGTTGAGATTGCATTGTGCAGGACGAGCGGGATGTGGGTTCCGCTCGGTACTTCCACTTTGGCTTTGGAACTTGGGGCCGGAGCTGCATTCGAAGGAGTCCCGGTCGGGGCAGGCGAAGTCTCCGCGGCTGGGGTTTCCGGCGTTTTCGGCGCGGAAGCTTCCGGCGCGGGCGCTGGAGGCAACGGGCCATCCTGTTGAGCGCGCGCCGGAACCGCCAGGGCCAGAGCTGCCGCCAGCACCACGGCCGGCATTCCCGCGCGACGCACTCCAACCTCACCGTTTCTCATATATGCCCCCGACGGTTCCTACGCTAATCTCTGTGCAGAAAGATGCGCCTCGGCTGCCCTGAGATGTCCGTAGCATATCCCTCACTAACCTCTCTTTCTACCTCTTCTTGCGAGCAAGCCGGGAAGGGTGGTGTATGACTAGGACAACCTCCGCCATCGGAGTCCCCCGCCCGGAATATACTGTTGTAAGAGGCAGAACTTGCGACTCTTACACAGCCCCGACCTGCGCGCTCCCACTTCCCTGCGCCGGAAGACGCTGCTGATTATCAGCGTGGCCATGCTCGGGCTGGTCGGCGGCCTGTACGCTCTTTCGCGCGTGGTCCTCCTGCGAGGATTTTCGAAGATCGAAGACGAGTTCGCGCGTCAAAACCTGGAACGCGCCTCCAGCGCGCTCGCGAATGAACTCGAAATGCTCGATCGCATCACGAGCGAGTATGCCGAATGGGATCAAACCTACGCCTACATGCAAAAGAAAAATCCGGGATACGTGAAATCTGAATTCCCCGGCGCCACCTTCCTGGAGGTCAAAATAAATTTCGTAGTCATCCTGGACACCTCCGGCCGCGAGGTCTTTTCCAAGGGCTTCAATCTGGCCCAGCGCGAGGAGGTGAGCCTGCCCGATGGCTTGAAGGACCATTTGAAGCCCGGTTCCCTGCTGGCTACTCACCACGACCAGTCGGGCCACGTCGTGGGCATCCTTCGATTGCCTTCGGGCCCCATGCTCATTGACTCCCATCCGATTCTGAAGAGCAACGCCGAAGGGCCGGCCGCCGGCACTTTAATCATGGGGCGCTTGCTCGATAGCGACGAAATCCTGCACCTGGGCGAAATGACTCACATGCCCTTCGACATTGAAACTCCGGAGTCAGCAGGCGCATGGCCCGATTTTCATGCAACAGACGCCGCCTCTGGGTCGGCAGCTCCCATGCTGGTCCAGGACATCAACGGCGATTCGCTGGCCGCCTATGAAGAATTGAACGATATTTACGGAAAACCCGTAGCGGTTCTTCGAATTCTCCTTCCGCGAAAAATTTATCAGCAGGGCCACACCAGTCTGCTGCAGTTTCTTCTTCTTCTCCTCGCCGCTGCTTTTGCATTCGGCGCGGTCACGCTCTACCTCCTCGAACGCGCCGTTCTCGCTCGCATCGCAAATCTTGCGACCAACGTCACGCTCATCGGCGCGAGCGGCGACCTTTCCGCGCGCCTGGATGTTCCGGGCCAGGATGAGTTGTCCTTCCTCGGCACCGCCATCAACGGCATGCTCGCGGATCTCGACATGGCCCAGGCCGAACGCCACGAAGGCCGCACCCGCCTGGACCTCATGATGGAGAGAATGCCGGCCATTCTGTGGACCACGGACAAAGACCTGCGATTCACGTCCGGAATCGGAGCCGGCCTCGAAGCTCTGGGACTGCGCAAAAATGAACTGGTAGGCCAAACCCTCTTTGAGTATTACCAAACGAAGGATGCGGAATTCGGCCCCATCGCCGCCCACAGAAAAGCCCTCGCCGGGGAGTCGGTCACCTACGAAGTGGATTGGCAAAACCACATTTTTGAGTCTCACGTGCAGCCCCTGCGCGACGCCGAAGGCGAGCTCATCGGAGTCATCGGCGTGGCCCTCGACATTACCGATCGCAAGCATCTCGCGGACCAGTTGCGCCAATCGCAGAAAATGCAGGCGGTTGGCGAACTCGCCGGCGGTGTGGCCCACGATTTCAACAACCTCCTGATGGTGATGAAAGGGCACGCCGAGATGCTCCTCGAACGCCTGCCCGTATCTTCTCCGCAGCGCACGAACGTCGAGCAAATCGAAAAGGCCGCGGAGCGCGCGGCATCTCTTACCCGGCAATTGCTGGCCTTTAGCCGCAAGCAAGTCCTGCACTCGCGCGTGCTCGATCTGAACGAAGTGGTCGCCGGAATGATTCAGATGGTCGCGCGCGTCATCGGCGAAAATATCGAGCTGGCCTTCCTGCCCGGCGCCAGTCTCGGCTCCGTGAAAGCGGATCCCAGCCAGATCGAACAAGTGCTCTTGAATCTCGTGGTCAATGCCCGGGACGCCATGCCCGAAGGCGGCCGGCTGACCATCGAAACATCCAACGTCGATCTCGACAAGACCTACTCGGCAAAACTTGCCGTCGTCGATCCCGGCCCCTACGTCATGCTGACCGTCACCGATACCGGCTGCGGCATGGACGCCCAAACCCAATCGCGCATTTTCGAACCATTCTTCACCACCAAAGAAGCCGGAAAGGGCACCGGCCTCGGCCTCGCCACCGTTTACGGCGTAGTGAAGCAGAGCGGCGGATACATCTGGGTCTACAGCGAGATCGGCCAAGGCACCACGTTTAAGATTTACCTGCCCAAGGTTCTGGCGGAGTCCGAAAAGTCCAACCTGGAAAAAACTTTACCGCGTCCGGCTCCCGGTACCGAGACGATTCTTCTTGTGGAAGACGAAGAAGGCGTGCGTGAGCTGGTTCGCGATTACCTCCGGAACAATGGCTACCATGTTCTGGAGGCGGCAGACGGCGTGAAAGCTCAGGACCTGGCCGCCGCTCATCGCGGGCCCATTCAATTGTTGATTACCGACGTGGTCATGCCTCGCGTCAGCGGGCGCGAGTTGGCAACGCGCCTTACCGCCGCCCGCCCGCACATGAAAGTCCTCTATATTTCCGGATACACGGACGACAGCATATTCCGCCACGGCGTGCTCGAAGGCGGCATGGCCTTCCTGCAAAAACCCTTCACCCTGAAGTCCATCGGACAAAAGATTCGGGAAGTGCTCGATGGCGAGCTCGTCACGTCCGTCCCCGGTGGAATTTCCGCGCGCGAGCAGAAGAAATCGTACTGATTCCTGCCGGGCGGGCATTCTTGCGCGGTTCCGCTAGATCAGAAAAACCGTCTGGCCGGTTAAATCGAAGCGTTTCCGGCAGCGGATGTTGCGGCAGGCCACCATGTTGTCCACACGAACCATGTAAGATCGCGCCTTCGCGAACTTCGCGCGGTCTTCTTCGTTTCCCCCCGGAGGAACCTGGGCCTTTTTCGTGCGCACGATCCAGCGCACCGGAAAGGCATTCTCCTGCCGGCAATGCGGGCAGACCAGTGTGATCTGCTTGGTCTCTTCCTTCTCGTCGTAATATCTTTTTTCGTCCATTCGCCTGTGCCTATAAGGGACGATATCGCCACGCCGCACCCGGCGCAAGCAGACTTTTCCGCGCGCGCGTGTGATTTCGCCGCGCGTTCTGTTACCATGCCGCCGGGTTTCTCCCCCCATGCCCTCCGTTTCCACCGCGAACCAAAAACTTCCCGGCTGGCTGCGATGGAGCGCTCTCCTCTGGTTGCTTGTCTGGGTTCCCGCCTACTGGCGTGTTTGGGGCCCGGCAAACTTCCTCTTTCTCTGCGATGTCGCCGCGGCTCTCACCTGCATGGGTTTGTGGACCAATAATTCCCTGCTGCTTTCAAGCCAGGCGGTTTCCTCGCTGCTGATCGATTTGGCTTGGGCCCTTGACGCCGCTTGGCGCTTATTCCTCGGCCGGCATCTCATCGGTGGCACGGAATATCTTTTCGACGCGCGCTTTCCGCTCTGGCTGCGCCTGCTGTCGCTCTTTCACCTGCTCCTGCCGTTTCTCCTTTTGTGGGCTTTGCATCGCGTGGGTTACGACCGGCGCGCCTGGGCCCTGCAATCCGCGATCGCCATCCTCGTCTTGGTGCTGGCGCGAATCGCATCCACACCGGAAAAGAACATTAATTTCGCATTCTCCGATCCCTTCTTCCATCGCGCTTGGGGACCTGCTCCCGTGCACCTCGCGGTCACCTCCCTCTTCCTCATTTTCGTGGACTACCTCCCCACGCACTTGCTCCTCTCACGAATCTTCCCGGCCACGCAAAGCACGCGAGCCTGATTCGCACGAGACCCTACGAAGTTAATTTGCGGAATCGGTCTGTCGCACCGCGCGGAGGTCTATCCCCAGCTGCTGGCATTTTTTGTAGAGGTGGCTGCGCTCCAGGCCCAGCGCTTTGGCCGTGTTCGTCACGTGATGATGGTGCCGCTTGAGCTCGGCAAGCAGCGTTTCGCGTTCAAACGCTTCCACGCGCTCCCCGAGCGACCCGGTTCCCGTGGCGTCCGAAGAAGATCCCAACCCGCCTCCGGCGCCGGTGGATGCCCCCTGGATGCCCTGCGGAAGCGCTCGCGCGACCGTCGCAGGTTCCACCGCGTCGCCCGCGGCCAGCAGCAGCGCGCGCTCCACCACGTTGCGCAACTCGCGCACGTTCCCGGGCCACGCGTAGCGTTCCATTTCCTCCATCGCCTCGCGCGAAAAACTCTTGGGCTTCCAATTGTTTTGTTCGCTCAATTGCCGCACGAAATGCTCCACCAGCACGCCAATATCCTCGCGCCGCTCGCGCAGCGGCGGCACGACAATCGGGAACACGAACACGCGATGATATAAATCCTCGCGGAACGTTCCGTGGCGCACCTGCTCTTCCAGGTTGCGGTGCGTGGCCACCACCACGCGCACATCCACGGCAAACGGTTTGTCTCCCCCCACGCGCTCGATCTCCCCCTCTTCCAGCACGCGCAGCAACTTCGCCTGCATGGCCATGGGCATGTCGCCGATTTCGTCGAGAAACAAAGTCCCGCGATGCGCCTGCTCGAACTTCCCGATGTGGCGTCCCGCCGCTCCGGTGAACGCGCCTTTCTCATGCCCGAAGAGTTCGGTTTCCATCAGCTCCGCTGGAATCGCCGCGCAATTGAGCGACACAAACGTTCCCGTGCTGCGCGGGCTTCGCTCGTGCAGCGTGCGCGCGATCAGTTCCTTCCCCGTTCCCGTTTCCCCGCGAATGCACACGCGCGTCTCGCTCGCCGCCACGTGCTCCACTTGCGCCATCACCTCGCGCATGGCCCCGCTGGCCCAAACGATGTGGTGACGCCCCAGCCTCCGCTTCAGATCGCGGTTTTCTTCTTCCAGCCGCTTCACCCGCAGAGCGTTCTCCACCGTCAACAGCAGCTTCTCCGTGGAAATCGGTTTTTCGAGGAAATCGGCGGCGCCCAGCCGCGTGGCCTTTACTGCCATTTCGATGCTGGCCTGGCCCGACATCATAACGATAGGCGCAGCCACGCCGATATTCTTGAGGTCTTCCAGCAGTGCGATGCCGTCGCGCCCCGGCATTACCACGTCGGACAGAATCAGATCGAAGCGCTCGGCTTTGGCTAGTTCCGCGGCGCGCGCAGCATTGTCCGCAACGGTGGCCTCGTGCCCCGCGAGCCGAAACGCGCGCGCCAGCGACGCCAGCGTATTCGCGTCGTCATCAATGATCAGAATGTGAGCTTTGGCAGGCACGCGCGGTTACGCCTCTTTCTGTTCCTCTTCGCGTTCCATCGCAGGAGCCTCGGCACGGTGCGCCGGCTTGGCCGGCAGGTCGATGTGAAACGCGGTGCCCACGCCCGATTCGCTTTCCACCGAAATTCTTCCGCCATGGTCCGCGATCACCGCCTGCACAATGGCGAGCCCGAGCCCGGTCCCGTGCTGCTTGGTGGTGTAATACGGAGTGAACACGCGCTCGGTTTCTTCCGGCGTCAATCCCGTGCCGGTATCGGAAACTTCCAAGTGCACATTGCCGCCGTCGTGCGTCGTGCGCAGCATCAGCACGCCGCCTGCAGGCATGGCGTCCATCGCGTTCAAAATCAGATTCTCGATCGCGCGATGCAGCAGCGCCGCATCGGCTTGTATGATCGGAAGATTCTCTTCCAGGTGCAGCTCCGGCGTGATTGGCGGCCGCCCCACCGCGCTGAATTGCGCCTCGAATAATTTCACGCCGCTCCGCACAATATCATTCACATTCACCGGCCCGAATTCCGGCTGCGGCATCTTGGCGAAATCGCTGAAGCGGCCCACAATCGCCTTCAGATTTTCTATCTCGGTGAGAAGTATCCCGGTGGACTCGCGGAATACTTCCTCGAATTGCCCTGGGTTCTGCTCTTTCGCGCGCTGCAGATTTTCTACCGTGGTCTGCAACGGGAAAAGCGGGTTCTTGAGTTCGTGCGCCAGGCGCCGGGCCACTTCGCGCCAGGCCGCCACGCGTTCCGCCTGGATCAGCCGCTCGCGCTGCTCCACCAATTCCTGCGTCATCTGATTGAATGACGCCGCCAGCTGCCCGATTTCATCTCCCCCGCGAACCGCCACTCGCGCGTTCCAGTTTCCTTCCGCCACTTCGCGAGCGCCCGCCGCAAGTTTCTGTACCGGGCGGGTCACCCGCGCTGCTCCCCACCAGCTGACCAGTAATCCCAAAAATACGCCAATCGCGGCCACTCCGAACGCCAGCCACAGTATGTGCCGCTCGAGCGTCACCACCGTGTGTTGCGAGTTGCCGATCAGCAGCACGCCGAGCAATTCATTCTGCCGTCCCGCGAGCGGAATCGCGTGAAATATCTCCGCGCTCGCGGCGTCGATGGTCCAGGTGATTTTGGCCGTTTCTTCGCCCGGCTGCTGCCGCTCCCGCTCGATCAGCGGCGCAAAACGTTCCGCTTCGTTCGCCGGCCCCGCGGCATCAATCAAATTCCCCGGCTGAAACGTAGGATCGAGATTCAGATACAGCAGCGCGCGCATCTCCGAAGGCAGCACCAGCGAGGCCAGAAATTCCTTGCCCATCCGCTCGCCGCCCACCACAAATAGATTCTTGTCCCCCACGCGCACGGCCGCCACCGCCATCAGCGCCAGCGCCGGACCATCCTGCGTGTCCAGCTTCATCAGAAAACTTCCGCGCGTGGCCCAATCCTCCTTCTGCGTCACCCAGTCCATTTTGTAGCCGAAGCGCGCCGGCCATTCCGCGGAAGAAATAATCGAGCCATCATTCGCGACGAAATCCAGGAAATCGAGCTGGTGCGATTGCGCCACGCCGCGCCCGTCGTTCACGTACACCGAAACATCCGCGTTCGGACGGCTCAAATCAATCGCCATTCGCACCGTGGACTCGCCGTCCGCGATGCCCTGCACCCGATGCAGCACTTCCTGGCCGCGACGCCCGAACTCCCGCTGAAATTGCGCCACCAGCGCATCGCTGTGCTGCCGGTTAAGCTCATCGAAAGCGCGCCGCGTGACCACCGCCACTCCGCCGGCCACCAGCCCCACGGACACCAGCAGCGCCAGCATGAAGTTCACGAATAGTTTCGAGCGAAAGGTCACGAAATTTTGCCTTCTTGCAAACCGGTCAGCGCGTGTCCTCGGGTTCCAGCCACACATCCGCAAGCGGCCAGCTTTCGCCCGCTACCGGCGGCGTCCAATCGCGGACGCGGGCGCTCAACCCATACACTTGCGGCAGCCAAACCAGCGGCACCACCAGCCCGCTGTTCATAATACTCCGCTCGGAATAGTAAACGTCCTCAGGCGATGCGCTCTGCGGCAGTGGGCTGTCCGCAATTCCCGCGAGCGGCCCCAGCGTCCGCACAAAAGCGGTGAGCGAAACACGCGCTACGGGCGAAGGCATCCGCAAACGCACGAGCTGCGCATCCACATGAACCGTGCGGGGAGTCAACACCTCAGTCCCGTGCACCGGTGGCGTTCCCGGGGCTGGAATCGCACGCGACATCAACGCAATTCCAGCTTCCTTCGCGTTCACCACGATTCGTTCCGCCACGCTTTGTTCCAGCGTATCGGCCGAATCATATCCCAACACCAACTTCGGCGACCCCGCGATTTGCTGCGGCATTTCCTTGGCGCCACTCGCGTCCGTCGCCGTCGCAAAAAGAAACGCGGTGCCGCTCGACCATTGCGGCAGCAGGCCGCCCGCCGGCTCGCCTTCCTTCTGCAAGATAAAATTTACGATCGCCGCGCGATCGATGCATCGCGCAATCGCTTCTCTCACCCGCGCATCGTCCGCCGCCCCGCGAGCCTTCAGAAAAACCAGCGCCAGCAATTCATTCGGCCGCGAAGTGCTCAGGCGCATGCCGCGATCCGCCGCCTGCCGCGCCTGCTCCGCGGGAATCTCCGCGAAGTCTGTCTTGTTCAGCTCCAGGTCGAGCGCGCGCTCGTGCGCCGTGCGTCCCATCTCTATCTCAATCGAGTCCACAAAGGGCCGGCCCTCGCGATAATCTTCGTTCGCCGCAAATACCGCGCGCTTCCCCGCTTCCCACGACGCGACGCGAAACGGTCCGTTGCCCGCCGTGCCACCATTCGCGGCATCGGCGCCGCCTTGACCGCGGCCGTATAGCAACGCATCGAGCTGCTCTTTCGCCTCCGCTTCCTGCGGAGTCGCAGCGCCTGCGCTCGGATCGAGCGAATTCACCGTCGCGCCGATTTCAACGCGCAGCGTTCCGCCATATCGTGGACGCCGCGCCGGCCCGGACGTCGCCGTCCCCGCCAACACCGCGCTAATCGCCGCAAGAAGCAGACACAATCGAAGCTTCATACTCTCCCGTTTGCAAATCCCGCGAAACAACGCGCGCTGATTTCCCGTCGCTCTCCCGCCAAAGTTCTGTGACCGGCCCGGAAAGCGCCACTTGCTGGCTGACGACTTCGGCCTGATTTCTGACCCCATAGGCCTGAACGAAGTCGGGCTCCGTCCAATCTCCGCGGCCGGTGATCAACGTCAGGGACGCGAGCCCGCAAGCCGGCGTCAGCGTGGCGTAGCTCTCCACGCTTCGTCCCTGCACTACAATCGGTTGCAGCAAGGAGGAAGCGTCCTGCGTTGCCTTCGTGCCGGCACAGGTAATCGTCTCGGGGTTCTCGAACTGTCCGGTACATTCCGCGTCGCTTAATTGCGCTTTGCCGGCCAGGACGTCGATCTGCCCGCGCACATCCCGCGGCACCGGATGCGAGCGCGGAATCGCAACAGCGCGACTCAATCCCCAGCCCCCGTTTCGCTGTTCGTAGAACACCACCCGATTGGGTTCCAGCACCACGAACATCAAAACCGCATCCGCGCCCGCATACGGCACAAACACGAAATCCAGGATTCGTGCGTCCTGCCGCCAAATCGATCTTCGTTGCAAAGCAAGCGGCGGCTCCATGGCATTGGGCTTCTGAATCGCGTCCCGATCGGCGGAAACCATCACCACCTCATGGTCATCGCCGCGCTGAATCTCCGCCACCCAAACGTAACCCGCCTCCGACTCGGACAGCGTGAGTTGTATTTGCAAATCTTCCGGCGCCCGGCTGGTGGTTTTGAATCCGAGGCTCGCCAGGTGCGCCGCCAACGTCAGCCTGATGGGAAGTACGTACGCGGCGCTTAACGAGGAAGCGTTGCGCGCTTCGAGCGAGAAAGTTTTCCCGGGCCGGGAGGCGGCTGCAATTTTAACGGCCAGCGAGCTCAAGGCCTTCTCCCATTCCGGTGGGATTTGCACAACAGACTGCGCCGCCAAAGACCGAGCCATGTTCGCGAAAAAAACGGCGGATAGCAGAAAGATGATTACGCGCAGGAAAAAGAATCGCGGAAGGAGCCGCATCGGCTTGTGCCCATTGCACAAAGCGTTGAGTCGCCATCATAGCACACCTCCGAAAAGCTCCCATGCTTGCCCACGAGAGCGCCTCAATCGCGCTACTTCCCCTTAACCGGCGGGGGATCGAGCGCGGCAGCCGATTTCAACACGTCATTCGTAAAGAAAAATTTGCCGTCATTCGGCACCATCATGATTTGCACCCGATCGGACAAGCGCTGCGCCACGGTGTATTGCACCAGCAGCGGATTCGTCTTGAGCGCGGCGGCCTGCAGTTGCAGTTGCTCGGCTTCTGCCTGCGCCGTCACGCGAATGTTGTTGGCCTCGGCGTCCGCCATCAGGTTGCGTCGCTCGAGCTCGGCCTTGCCGTCAATCACCTTGGCCTGGGCCGCGGCCTCCGCGTTCTTCACCACCAGCACGTTTTGCGTCTCCGAACGCAGCTTGCTGCTTTCATCTTCCGCCTTGCTGTTGATTACTTTCGCCTGCGCCGCGGCTTCGGCATCCTGAATCGTGGTTTCCTTGCGCGCTTCCGCCTCCAGGCGCGACTGCTCGATCATCTTCTGCTTCAGCGGCAGCGTGTACTGCATCGAATCCGATTCCGCCTTGGCCATCAGCACGCGCGTTTGCGCGTCGGCCTCGGCGTGCTTGATTTGCCGCACCTTCTGCGCCTCCGCCTGCGAATCCGCGATGTTCACTCTCTTTTTCTCGATGCTCTGATCCACCGACACGCGATCGTCCTCCTGCTCCTTCAGCAGCAAGCCCTGCAAACCCTGCGCGTACTCCTCCGGCAGCTGCACTTTCCGCAGCAGCACTTCCTTCACCACGATGGCGTCGGTCGCCAGCCGGTCGGTGATGATCTGCGTGGCGTGCTGCCGAAATTCCTCGCGCTTCAGCGAGAAGATGTCGCGCACCACGTAATTCGGCGCCACTTCGCGAAACACGCTGGTCACCACCGGCTCCACGATTTCCTGGTCGATGGGCTGCGGAAGATTGGCCTGCACGTAATCGAGGTGCCGCGGATCAATGCGGTAACGCACCGTCACCGCCAGGCCCACTTCCAGCCCTTCGCGCGTTTCCACGTTCAGCACTTCCTGCTTTTCGCGCGTGCCTTCTGCGGACGAAGTCGAAAACACTTTGTCGCGCACGTCGTAGAGCTGCGCCCGGTCGACCAGCGGCAAAATCAGGTGCGTCCCGGCGTAGAGCGTTCCCGGCCGCACTCCCGAAATCTGGCTGATGCGCACCGCCGCTTCGCCGTCCGGCACAACCAGAATGCTCGAACCTACGAGCCCGGATAGCGCCCCGGCGAAAACAAGCTTTCCCGCAGCCGCCCAGCGTATCGCCGGGCCCGCGCCAGCCGTTCTCCGTCGCGAGAGGTACAGCTGCGCGGGCGAGGCTGTGGGCTTCGCAGCAGGCGCCTCTACAGCCTTCGTGGGCGGCGTCTCGGACACTCCACCCGGCTGCTCCGCCGAAGCGCTCACTTGCGGCCTTTCGCTGCGCCGCAGCACCCGGCTCAGTTCAAACGCAAGAAAGATGTCCCAGACCACCAGCCCCACCGCCGCCGCGATAAAGCCGAAGCTGATCACAAAAAGCAAAAACCTTAGAAAAAGCATGGCCGTCTCCTTTCGGTTATCCCGCGTTCTTCCTCAATCGTCCCGCTCATGTTCAAGCCACAAGTCGGGGCCGTTCAACCTGCACCGATCCGTCCTGCTCCGCTTCGCACTGTTCCGGCGCGGCTACAAGCTGTGCCACTGCCTGTTGCCCTTGCCGCGCAGGCATCATGTGCATCAGCGCGACGAGGCTGATCCACTCCAGTACCAGCGCTACTGCGAACGATACGAAGATTGCTGTTGCCACCGTTGTAAAGCTCATCATGTTTTCCATGGCCGTCTCCCATCCTTTTGGCTGGGCACAGCGACGAATTGCAGGATCATGGCCGCACAGAGGTTTGTTGACACCAGAAGGTTTAGCTCGGAAGCAGATGCGCCGCTTCGTGGCCGCCAGCACACGCTGTGGAAACAGCCCCGCGTCAAGCCCCGGAACAATCCGTCGCGGATAAGTCCGACAAATTCCGTAGGGGCACGGCACGCCGTGCCCGGTGTCAGTGCCGTACCAAGGGTGCACCTTCAGGCGGGGGGCTTCCTAAGCCACACCGCCACACACAAACCGAAAAACCCCCACCCCAAGCTCGCCGCCACGAAACCGCTCCCCGCCTCCCGCGCGCCTCTGTTAGAATCGCGCCCAGAGGCTTCCATGCCACAGCCCTCAGATCCGGGACCTGCACCCACCGCGATCCCCGGCTCCGCCCCCGGCTCAGCGCCAGATCCACAGCCGGGCTCCGCGCGAGCCGCAGCCCCGGCGACAGGCCTGCTGCTCGGGCGCGTTTTCGGCATCCCGATTTACCTGCACGCCAGCTGGTTCATCATTTTTTTTCTGATTACGCTCACCCTGCGAACCCAATTCACTTCGCAGCACGCCAGCTGGTCCGCGTCGCAGCACTGGGCCCTCGGAATCATCACCAGCATCCTCTTCTTCGCTTCGGTGATCTTCCATGAACTGGCACACAGCCTGGTGGCCCGGCATTACCGCATTCCGGTGTCATCCATCACACTCTTCGTCTTCGGCGGCCTCTCGCGCATCAGCCGCGAGCCGGACAATGCCCGCCAGGAATTCAACATCGCCATCGCCGGTCCGCTTTCGAGCCTGTTTCTGGCGGGCTGCTTGTGGCTCGTGGCCCATTACTTCCACGGCAACGACATGGTCGTTGCGGCCGCCGGCTGGCTGTGGGAAATCAATCTGATGCTTGCGGTGTTCAACCTGGTCCCCGGCTTCCCGCTCGATGGCGGACGCATTCTGCGCGGCATCGCCTGGGGCATCACCGGCAGTTTCACGCGCGCCACGAAAATCGCCTCCACCGCCGGAAAGATTTTCGCCTACGTGATGATCGTCATCGGAGTCTGGCAGGCGCTCAACGGCAATTGGGTCGGCGGCCTGTGGACTGCCTTCATCGGTTGGTTCCTGCTGAGCGCTGCGCAGGAGAGCTTCATGCAGGTAGCCATGCGCCACACGCTCACCGACGTGAAGGCCGCCGACATCATGACCCGCGACATCCCCACCGTCCCGCGCGACATGTCCATCGAGCAGTACATCCACGAAGTGCTGCGCACCGGCCGCCGTTGCCACATCGTCACCGGCGCGGGCACGCCCGTGGGCCTGGCGACACTACAAGCCGCTCGCACCGTCCCGCAGGACGAGTGGGCCAACACTTCGATACAAGCGGTCATGCTCCCGCTTGACCGCATCCGTTCCGCCTCGCCCGATGAGCCTGCGCTCGCCGTTCTCACGCGCATGCAAAGCGAAGACATCGACCAGATGCCGGTGATGACCGACGAGCACGTCGTGGGCATGATCGCCCGCGACGCAATCCTGCGCATGCTGCAAACGCGCCTGCAGGTGGGCCACCTCGCTCACCAATAGAGACTTCGCACCTGAACGGCCCGATACGGACTCGGCTTCGCGCGAACGTCGCTGCAATCCATTTCCTGAAGCGCTAGAATGGCGCACGAATGAAACGCCGCGCGAAAATTCGTCCGTTCGCCGCCGCGATTTGCGCCGTCGCCGTGCCGCTGATTCTCGCGCTGCCCTCAACTCCGCTCGCGCGAGCAATCTCCGCAATCTCCGCCGGCCCCTTCGGCGCGAAGCTCTTGAAACAAATCGCCTCCATCGAGCTGCCCGGCCCCGCCGGACAGCCCTTCGATTACCTCGCCATCGATCCCGACGACCACTACCTCTTCTGCGCGCACCTCGGCCCAGGCATTCTCTACGTCCTCGACCTGCGCACCAATCAAGTGCTCCACGCCATCCAGGATCTGCCCGGCGTCGAAGGCGTCCAATACGTTCCAGATCTAAAAAAGGTTTACACTTCGGACTGGCACGAGGACAAAATCGGCGTGATCGACTTGCGTTCCATGCAGGTTATCGCCAGGATTCCCACCGAATCGAAGCCCGGCGGCTCAGCCTACGCCGCCCCATTCCACAAGCTCTTCGTATCCGACGAGCGCGCCCAGGCCCTCGCTGTCGTGGACGTCACGCGCGACGAAATCATCGGCACGCTGCACTTCGAGAGCGAAACAGGCATGCCGCAATACGACGCGCTGGCGAAAAAAATCTACGTCAACTTGCCGGACGCCAACAGCTTCGCCGTGATCGACCCCGCATCCGACCGGCTCGAAGCCGTCTACCCCACCGGAAAATGCCGCGGCAATCTCGGCATGGCCCTCGACGCCGAGCATCGCCGCGCATTCCTATCCTGCCAGGAAAATAATCTGATGACCGTCTTCGACCTCGACAAGTTTCAGCCCGTCGCCTATTTCCCCACCGCTTCGGGCGCCGACGTCGTTCAATTCGATCCCGGCCTCAATCGCATCTACGTCGCCTGCGGCAGCGGCGCCATTTCCGTCTTCGAGCAGCGCGATGCCGAGCACTACCGCAAGCTCGGCAACGTCAGCGTGGCGCACGCGATCCACAGCCTCGCCGTCGATCCCGCCACGCATCGGGTCTATGCGCCCGAGCAGGAAGAGGCCGGCGTCCCCGTCGCCCGCCTCATCGTTTTCGACGCCATCCCCTAGCCTTTTTGCTCGCGATCTGCAAATTTATGAACGCGAATCCCATTGTCGCCAGTCTCGCCCTACCACCCGTTCGCCAGCGTCACTCCCGCGCCCACGATTCGAGCGCTGCCCACCGACACAACATCATTGCTGGCCGATAGCACCACGAGTCCCACGCCCCCGCCTAACTGATACGAGAGCCCGATATTGTTGCTGTTCGCAATCCCGCGAATCGCGTTGTCCACCACATTCACCACCCCGGTCCCGTAATTCACCTGCGTCAGTCCAATATAGATGAAAGTGTTGTTGCCCGGCTCCGGCGTCAAATGAAAAATCTTGTTCCCCGTTATGACCGACGCTGCGCCGCCTTGCACCGTGCAAGCAATCCCGTACCACGTTTCGCCCCCGCCTCGCGCATCGCCAAAATCCTCGATGTAATTGCCGTCAATCGCAGTGGCGAAGCAATTGTTCGCCCATATGCCATTCTGCCCCACGGCATACAAGTGATTGCCACGCACCTTCCAGCCCGCGGCATTGTCCATCATGATTGCAGACGCGCCCGAATTCGCAATCCAGGAATCCAGCAGGTCCCAATCCGTCACGCTGTTGTTCGTATCGAGTACGTGAATGCCGTTCGCTCCCGAGCCCGTGACGAAGCAGTTGCTGATCCGCCCGTTCACTTGGCTGCTCTGCAGCGCAACATTGTTCTTGCTCAGGTTCGTGATTTGTATGCCGTCGGCCGGCGCGCTCTCCACTTGCAAATCTTCGATCACGGTCAGCCACGAACGAATCACCAGCGCGCTGGTGCCTGCGTTCGCCGCCTTGTTGCCGTCCAAAGTCAAATGCGCGATGTGGATGGGATCCCCGGTGCCGGTCGAGTCGGAGTTCCAGCTATCGGAAGCCAGCATGGCCGCCAGGTTTGCGCCGCCCGCCTGCTGAATCACTGTCCCGGTGCGCGAGTCGCCTCGATAGCTCCGGTCGCCGAGCAGCACCACGGTCTCGTTAATCAGGCAGGTTCCGTGGATGGAAATTTCGTCGCCGACATTGCTGTGCGAGATGGCCGCATTCAAAGTGGCCGCATCCGTCAGCTTCTTGGCGCAGGTCACGTTCACCTCCGCCGCTCGCGCCGTTCCCGCGGCCAACAGCCATGCACCAACGATCACCACGATCAACCAACCGCCTTTTCGCATACAAGTAATCAACACTTTCATCGGCATTTCCTCTCTATAATTATCACTCGCGGCGGCGCTTGTAGCGCACCGCTTTGGCCGAGGTTTTGCCCTCTTCCACCGTCACGAAATAATCGGCCGCCAGATTCACCAGCCGGTCCACTTGGCCGCTCGGCCAGCGAATCTCCAGCAAATCCACGCGCTCGTGTTTGCCTAGGCCAAAAAAGATACGCGGGTCTTGCGCCGAGCAATAGCTCATCCCGCCCTTCGCCTGGTCGTAACTCGTCAAATCGCCCGCCACCAGTTTCAGCGCCGCGCCGTTCCCGTCGCGATTGCTTTTCGTCCCCACCAGCCGCACCGCGAGCCAGTGATTCCCTGCCGCCGCGGGTTCGCTCGCGCCGTCATTGTGAAAGAGCTGTGCGTCCTCGCCATTATTGCTGACCAGAAAATCCTGCCAGCCGTCATTGTCGTAATCGCCCACCGCCAGCCCTCGTCCCACGCGTCGCGCCCGAAAATCCGCGCCTTGCGTCTTCGTCGCGTCCACAAAGCGTCCCTCGCCCATATTGCGGTACAGCTTCTTCTCCTCCTCGTAAGTTACGTCTGGGTGATACACCGCTATGTTATCCAGTATGTGCCCGTTCACCACCAGCAGGTCGCGCCACCCGTCATTGTCGAAATCAAAAAAACGCGCCCCGAACGCGCTGTTCAGCATGCTCGTCTGCCCCAACCCCGAAGCGATCGTGTAATCGGTAAAAGTCCCGTCGCCGTTGTTGCGGTAAATCCGGTTCAGCTCGAAATCCAGGTGGCTCACGAAAAGATACGCCAAGCCGTTATTCATCACGTCCGCCGCGTCCGCGCTCATGCCCGCTTCCGGACGCCCTTCTTCGCTGAAGCCCGCGCCCGATTTATACGACGCGTCGCGAAACGTTCCATCGCCGTTGTTGTAGTACAAAAAATTCCGCTGCGTGTCGTTGGCGATGAAAATGTCCGGCCATCCGTCTCCATTTAAATCCGCCAGCACCACCGCCAGGCTTTTCCCGTCACTGTTCACGAGCCCCGCTTTCGCCGTCGCGTCCGTGAACGTCCCGTCGCCGTTGTTGTGGTACAGCCGCATCGAAGTCCCGTGAAAACTGTCCGGATGGCAATACGCCCGGTAGCCCGGCCGGTTCTCGCCGCATTCGACCGGATGGTCCTCATCGTATTGCACGTAATTCGTCACCAGCAGGTCCAGCTTTCCGTCGTGGTCGTAATCGAACCAGCCCGCCGCCGTGCCCCAGTTTCCGTCGTTGCCTACTCCCGCTCTCGCCGTCACATCCGTGAACGTCCCGTCGCCGTTGTTGTGCAGCAGGACCGAATGCCGGTAGCCGGTCATGTATATGTCCGGGAAGCCGTCGTTGTCGTAATCGCCCACCGCCGCGCCGAAGAAAAATGTCCCATCCGTGTGGATCTTGCTCGCCGCGGTCACGTCCGTGAACGTCCCGTCCCCATTATTTCGATACAGCGCCGGCTGCGGCGGCTCTGCCGAATGAAAGTACGGCGTGTAGCCGCTGTTCACAAAAAATGCGTCGAGATACCCATCCTGGTTGTAATCAATCCACGCCACCCCCGCTCCCATGGTCTCGAGATACAGCTTCTCCGCCGAAGCCGCTCGCTCGTGATGAAAATGGATTCCGGCCTCGCGCGTCACATCCCGAAACTGTACGTGAAATGGATTCGCCGCTTCCGACCTCCTCCGCAATCTCTCGGTTTGCTCCGCTTGGGCCGACGCTCCCGCCTGCGCACCCTCTTCCTGGATCGCAATAAACCGCGCCGGCACAAGCGCTCGTGCTACCAGATCGCCCGCGACCGCAAAGACTATCGCCGCCGCGACCAGCGCCCAACCCCATCCCGAAATCCGTCCGCGATTCATTTCGGCACAGATTCTAGCAGCTTGCCCGAATTCGCCGCCACGTTGTTACCCAACGCCCTCGAATCACTACTTGTCGTGATCTCTGCGTAAAACATCTGTGGAAAACCATTTCGCATTTTCGGTTTTTCTGTTGACTCTGCCTGAGATGGGCGCTAGCCTACCGCGCATATTTGGGCTGGGGAGGCCCTGTCCTGAGCACTTGTTCGCTTGCGGAATTTACCTCCTTTCCTGTTGCTATGGCGTCCTCCGGCTCGATTTCGCTCAATTTGCCACGCGGAATCTTTTCTCGCTTAAACGTTCCATTCACACTTGGAGAGTCACGATGAAGATTTGGAAGATTGCGTTTCTGGCAGTGCTGCTCGCATGTTTGCTCGCCGCCGCCGTAGCACCCGCCGGCGCGCAGAACCTGCAGAACGGCGCCGTTCGCGGCACGGTTTATGACACCACGCACGCCGCCGTCGCCACTGCCAAGGTTACCTTGACCAATCCTTCCACCGGCATTCGCCGCGACCTCCAAGTCGAAGCCGACGGCAGCTACGGTTTCGACAACGTCCCTCCCGGCGAATATACCCTCACCGCCCTGGCCGACGGCTTTGCCGTCACCACCGTCAAGCAGGTCGTCATCAGCATCGGCTCCTCGCGGCAGTTGGACATCATCATGCCCTTGAAAACGCAGTCCGCCACCATCGAGGTCACCGCCAGCACCGGCGCCGTGGTTGACACCACCACTGCAGGCATCACCCAGTTGATCAATTCCGCGAACGTCGAAAACCTGCCCTTTCCCGGGCGCGATTATCGCGATCTCGCGCAGTTAACACCAACCGTCCAGGTCGTTCCCGGCCTGCGCGGCGGGCTTCGCATGGGCGGCCAGCAGAGCGACTACAGCGGCCTGGTAATCGACGGCGCGGACGCCACCAACAATTACTTCGGCGAAAATTTCGGCTCGCTCGAAACCAAAAACCTCACCGTCCCGCTCGAAGCCGTCCAGGAATTTCAGGTGGTCACCAACGGCTTCGCTCCCGAATTCGGCCGCGCTACCGGCGGTTTGCTCAACGTGGTCACCAAGTCCGGCACCAACGAAATTCACGGCGAAGCGCATGAATATTATCGCGGCGGCAGTTTGACTTCGAACGATGCCCTCGGCGAGCCTGCCAACATTGACAACCAGAATCAGTTCGGCGGCTCCGTCGGCATGCCCATCCACAAAGACCGCCAGTTCCTCTTTCTCTCCACCGACATCCAGCGCGAAAATGGCCCGCTCACTACTGTGTTTTGCACCGACGCCGTCCCCGGGTGCTCGGCGTTCTTGGCCTCGGCCGGCCCTGTGATCACCGCGCCGGTCAATGCCACCGACGTTCTTGGCCTCGCTTGCGGCGGTGCCTCCGCGATCGGCAAGAATCTTCTCCCCGCTTGCTATGGCGTGCCAACCATCGGCGCACTTGCCGGAGGCCATAACCAATATCAGAATTTCTTCACCCTGCTCGGCCACTACGATTACCAAATCACTCCCGCAAACCATTTCAGCATTCGCGGCCTCGGCAGCCGCAACCACACCAACGGCTTCACCGGTGGCCAGGGCCAGACCGAGACTCCCTATTCCATCGGCACCGCCGAAAATTTCGTCAATCAAGGCATCGGCGGCGTTTTCGCCCTCACCACCGTGCTCGGCCGCCGGGTCAACGAGCTTCGCGTCGAAGTCAGCGGCGAAACCCGCAAGCGCCACGCCATCGACAACGGCGCTCCCCAAATCCTGATCAATCAAACCGGCATGTCCTTCGGCCAGCGCTTCTATCTCCCCGGCAATAACGACGCCGGGAAGCTCCAGGCCGCCGACAACTATTCCTATTCCTTCGGCAAGCACGATATGAAGTTCGGCGGCGACACCGACACTTTCACCGATCGCAAAGACATTTTTGCCGGATGGAGCGTGGGCGAATACGAATTCAATACTTTGTGCGATTTCGAACCCAGCACATCAGCTCCCTGGTGCGCAGGCTACCCCGGTGGAGCGCCCGCCGCTCCCAATCCCTATTTCTTCATCCAGGGCATCGGCCTGAACGGCACCGGAACCACCCAGCAGCAGCAGCTCGCCCAACTCTTCCATGAGAATACTCTCTACAACAACTACACCTCCGGCCTCGGCCTCTACTGGCAGGACAAATGGCAGCTCACCCAGCGCATCACCCTGACCTACGGCGTTCGCTGGGACGGCACCTGGTACCCCCAGCCGCAATCCGCCATTCCCGGACAGACCGTCTGGATCGGCGAAGGAAATTCCAGCAAGCAGGCCGCCCCGCCCCAGCGTGTTCCGGACGATTTCAAGCAATGGGGACCGCGCGTGGGCTTGGCCTGGAACGTGGGGAGCACCGAACATCCCACCATCGTTCGCGCCGCCTGGGGCCTGTACTACGCCCAGACGCCCTTGATCTTTTTCCCCACCGTCGGCGCTTCGCGGCAAACCACCTTATTCTGCCCTTCGCAGTTCGATTGCATTCCGCCCAGCGGCTTCCCCTATCTTTATCCCTCCACCGTGCCCTACGGCGTGGACCAATTGTGCAGCCCGCCCGCCGGCGCCACCTTCATCGGTTGCCAATCCACCAGCTACGTGGATCCGTCGTTCGAAAATCCTCGCGTCTCAAACTTGACCGTCGGCGTCGAGCATTCCTTCTCGCACAGTTGGACCGTCACGGCCAATTACGCTTACGTCCACTCCACGCACTTGCGCACCGGCGGCTTCAGCACCACCAACTGGTACCGCAATTTCATTCCCGCTACCGCCAACGGAAAGATCATGACCGATCAGTTTGGCCGCACGCTCCTCGAGGGTGTTGCTACTCAAACGGCCCCGGGCGATCCCATATCTCAGTTCGCTTTCCCGCTCGATCCCAATATTTTCTCCACGAATGAGCTGGCCAGCTTCGACCGTGGGAATTACCAGGAATTTGTGCTGGGCGCTAACAAGCGCTTCGCCCAGCACTTTCAGTTCTTCGCCAATTACACCTGGTCGCGCAACTTCTCCAACGCCTCCAGCGAACGCGATACGGAAACTTTCTTCGGCCCCCAGGATCCCTTCAATCTGAACCTGGATTACGGCCGCGACGGTCTCGACATCACGCACCAATTCAAAGGCGGCCTGGTTGCCGATCTGCCCTTCGGCTTCACCTGGAGCACCAACTTCATCCTCCACAGCGGCCTGGCCTACCCGGCCTATTCCGCAGTGGATATCAACGGCGACGGCGTGATCAATCAGTTCGCAAACAACGACCGGCCTGTCGTTCAGATCGGCGGCGGAAAGCCGTTCCTCCTGCCCGAATATCCCGGACGCCAGCCCGCCTTCTACAACTGGGATATGCGCATCGCCAAGGACTTCCGGCTCTCCGAGCGCTACTCGCTGCGCCTAAGCGCCGATCTATTCAACATCACGAATTCCAGCAACCTCTACTCCGATCCTGATGTGTACGGCTTCGTGGGTCCAACCAGCAACGCATCGTGCACACCTGTGAATCAGACACTGTATTCGAACATCGAGTGTCCAGCTCTTACTGCCATACCGAAAGCCGGGGTCCTCCAACCCGACCACCAAATCTACCGGCAACCGAGTGAGCTCGCTCCCGGCGCCACCGCCTTCGCCGCTCAGTTCGGCGCCCGCTTCCAGTTCTAAGCGCGCGCGAAAACGCTCGCCAAATATGGGTTGGGTGCCCCACCCTTCGTTTTTAAGGGTGGGGATTCTGCGTCAAATCCTCCGCGCTCGCAGCCAACGGTTTCGTCTGCATCTGCGTTCGCGTCCACTGTCTCCACTCTCTGGCATTCCGCTTCGGAAAATGCTACGTTGGCCCGTGATCAAAAATAAAAATTCGAACGCCCACCCGACAATCCAGCCCATAAACCGCATTTCTAATCGCAACACACATGGATTAGAATTCCCCGTAAATCATAGAAAACAAACAACGGCGCCCCGTTCTAATCGCAACAAATTAGGGGGGGCCGCGATTCACATGTTTCGTGAATCCCGACTCAAGAATCCCCCCTTTTCGCCCGTCGTTTCGCTCCCGCGCGCGCGTCTGGGAGCGTTTCCCTGCCTCCGTGCCTCCCTGCTTCCCTGCCTCCTCCTAGCATTCACAATTTTCTCCGCCTCTCCTCTCGCAGCCCAGGAAAAACGCAAAGTCATCATCGACCAGGATTGCGCCGGCCCCGGCGGCACGGACATGCAAGCCATCCTCGCCATCGTGCAATCGCCGGACACCGAAGTCCTCGGCATCACCGTCGTCACGGGCGATGCCTGGCGCGACGAAGAAGTCCTGCACACTTTGCGCCTGCTCGAAATTATCGGACGCACCGACATTCCCGTCGTCCCCGGCGCCGCCTTCCCTCTCATCAACAGCAAGGAATTCATCACGCGCTGGGAGGCGCTCTACGGCAAGGTCACTTATCAAGGCGCCTGGAATTTCGCCAAGCGCCACGCCGTTCACGGCCCCACGGAAATTCCGCCCATGCCCGAAGGCGCGCCCAGCACGAAAGCGTCCACCGAAAACGTCGCGCAATTCCTGCTCCGCATGGTCCACAAATATCCGCACCAGGTCACCATTTACGAAGGTGGCCCGCTCACCAATCTCGCCATCGCCCAGGCCGCCGATCCGGAATTTGCGTCGCTCGCGAAAGAACTCATCCTCATGGGCGGCAGCATCAACCCGCAAACGGACGATCCCGAGTTCACCATGACGCCGCGCCGCGAATTCAATCTCTGGATGGACCCCGAGGCTTCGCGCATCGTCCTGCACGCGCCCTGGCCGCGCATCGTAGTCACCACCGTGGATATTTCGGTGAAGACAAAAATGGACAAGGATCTGATTTCGCAGATCGGCAGGAGCCAGTATCCCGCCGGACAATATGTCGCGAAATACGCGGAAGGAAATTATCTCTGGGACGAATTAGCCGCCGTCGCCTGGCTCGATCCGACCATCATTACGAAATGGCAGAAGTTCTACTTCGACGTTTCCATCGATCACGGTACGTCCTACGGCGACACGCTCATCTGGACGGAAAACACCCGCCCGCACATGGGCGAGCGCGAAGTGGAAATTCAGGACGACCTCGACAAATCAAAATTCTACAAAGAATTCATGGACTTGCTCACCCGCCCCACTCCCGCGGCTCCCGCCCACCCGGCCCAATAACATGTCTCCAAATCGGACGCCCGCAAAAAATCCCACCCGGGATTTTTTCTGCTTCCATGCACCGCCCTCTGCGTTTTTCGTTTGTCATTCCGAGCGTAGCGAGGAATCTGCTTTTTTATTTTCCGCTAGCGTCAAGGCGCCGGCGCCGCGCTTCCGGAAAGCGCCGCCAGCGCCCTCTGATAATCGGCATCTTCCGGCGAAAGCTCGACCGCTTTCTTGTACGCGGCCAGCGCGTGCGCGCGGTCGTTGCGCTGCTGGTAAATCGCGCCCATCTCAAAATACGCGTCCGACTCCTTCGGATTCACCAGCGCCGCTTGCGCAAATGCTGCCAGGGCCTCTTCCGCCTTCCCCTGCTTCTCCAGCACTTTTCCCTGCACGTAGAGAAAGTCCGGCTGATAGGGATTGCGCGCGAGCGCCTTCGCGATCGCCTCGCTCGCCTTCTCCATTTCTCCCGCCGAATAGTAAAGTTTCGCCAGCTGCGAATAAGCAGCCCCGTAGGTCGGATCAAGCGCGATCGCTTGTTGCAGCAAATCGAGCGATCCCGCGAAATCGTTCTTCAGTGCCCGCTCGTTCGCCTGCTGCACCAGGTGCTTCGCCTGCGCCTGGTTCTCTTTCGTGGTGCGGTCATTCTGCGAAGATGCTTCAAATGCCGCCAGTGTTTTTTGCGCTTCTTCTGAGTTCCCCGCGCAGCCGTAGGCTCGCGAAAGCAGAAAGAGTGTTTCGGAATCCTCATTCTGCGTTGCCGGCAGCGGCTCGAGCGCCGCAACGGCGCGCTCGCAGTTCTGCTTGGCGTCCGCTGCCGCGGTGTCCTGCGGCGCGCGCAGCAGAATCTTCGCCAGCAGGATTCTCCCGCGCGGATTCTGCGGCTGCAGCTCCACTACTTTTTCCGCATCGGCCAGCGCCTGCGGATCCCGGTTTTGGTCCGAGTAAATTTTCGCGCGCGTGTAATAGCCCAAGGCATTCTTCGGATCGCGCGCCAGAACTTTCGCAATTTGCCCGAGCGCATCCTCCGAATCGCCTTTGGCCTGGTAGGCCACGGCCAGGCGGTTGCGCGATTCCAGGTCCGCAGGATCGAGCGCCAGAGCCGCGCGCAGATGCCTTATCGCGGCGTCGTACGTCTGCAGCTCGATATCCAGATCGCCCAAAAGCGCCAGCGGCTCGCGCGCTTTCGGATGCTCCGCGTGTGCCCGCTCGAGCGTGCTCTTCGCCTCGTCAAAATTGGGCGCGCCGCGATAGGCTTGCGCCAGTCCAATTTCCGCGGCCAGGTTTCCCGGGGAAATCCGTAGCGCCACCTGGTACGCCGCGATGGCTCCGGCATATTGCCCCGCTTTTACCAGCGCCGCGCCGAGCTCCGCGCGCAAACTCGCGTCCCGGGGCGCGAGCCCGATGGCTTTCTCGTAATCAGCGGCTGCTTCCGCCCACTGCCCCGCAGCCTCCGCGGACTCCGCCTCGAGCTTCCAGCTTTGCGCCGTCCGCTCCGCGGTCTGCGCGGTTGCCAGATGCGCTCCCAGTGCCACGAGCAGCGCGCACGAAACAATTCCGGAACGCGCGCGCGTATGCCGGGCGCCCGCGAAACGAGCGATGCAGCGCGAAAACATGCGCGAATTATAACAGGCCGCTCGCACCCCGGGCTTTTCGCTTGACTCCCTGGCCAGGAGAGAACTATAAGCAGCGCCTGCGCGAATCGAGCGAAGCGCTTCACTCCCGGCAAATCTATCGCGGCGCGGCCCGGCGCGCGCCCATCGAACGAGGCTCTTCATGGCTATGAACATCGACGTGGTCGGAATCGGAAGCTGCGCGGTGGATTATTTCGCCATCGTTCCGCGCCTGCTGGGCCCGGAAGAAAAAATCAACGCCACGCGCATGGAAATCCATGCCGGCGGCGTCACCGCCAACAACCTTACGCAGGTCGCGCGCCTCGGCGCCGGCACCGGCTGGCTCGGCCTGATCGGCGACGACGAAAACGGCCGCCTCATCCGCAAAGCTTTCGCCGATGACGCCATGGATCTCTCCGGCATTGAAATCGTGAAGGGCGAATACTCCTCACTCACCTGGATTCCCGTGGATGCCGCCGGCGAGCGCTGCATCTACATGTTCCCCAACGTCACCGGGAAAATTTCCGTGCACCAGGTGGACGCGCGCTTCGCTCCGCACATTCGCAAAGCAAAGCATTTCCATACCGAAGCCTCGCAGCTTCCCATCGCGCCGGTGAAGCAGGCCATGCGCGTGGCCAAAGACGCCAACGTGCGGGTGTTCTTCGATCTCGACGTCTCCCCCGGCTTTTTCTGCCAATCGGGACTCGGCACGCAGGAAGAGCTCGTGGCCGCATTAAAATTTGCGGACGTCCTCAAGCCCTGCAAGGCTGCTGCGCGCGAGCTTACCGGAGAATCCGATCCCGAAGTGATCGCCACGCAAATGCTCGCGCTCGGCCCCGCTGTCTGCGCCGTCACGCTCGGGGCGGACGGCTGCATCATCTCCAGCCGCGAGAAAACCGTGCACGTCCCCGCGTTCAAGGTAACCGTGGTGGACACCACCGGCGCGGGCGATGCCTTCATGGGCGGACTTTCCTACGCCCTGCTGCAGGGATGGGACCTCGCTCGCGTGGGACTTTTCGCCAACGCTTGCGCCGCGCTCTGCTGCACCAAAGTGGGCGCTCGCGCCATGTCCAAACTCGGCGAAGTGGTTGCGTTTATCAAGTCGCATAGCCCGGCAGGGGCGCCCGCGTTCTAGGGCCACGAGAGAAAATCGATGTTCACACCCCACGACGCAAACCTGGCCCTGCTGATGATGGTGACGAGCGCGTTCTGCTGGGGCTCCTGGGCCAACACCTTCAAAGGCGTGAAGAATTATCGCTTCGAGCTTTTTTACTGGGACTACGCGTTGGGCATTTTTCTCACCTCGCTCGTCTTCGCTTTGACGCTAGGCAGCAACGCCCACGATGCTTCCAGCTTCCTGAACAACGTGCAGTCGGCCGATGCTTCGAATATCGGCTGGGCGCTCCTCGCCGGCGCGATTTTCAATCTCGCGAATCTGCTGCTCGTCGCCGCCATCGATATGGCCGGCCTCGCGACCGCTTTTCCCGTGTCCATCGGCATCGCGCTCGTTGTCGGCGTGGTGCTGAGTTACGCGCAGCAGCAGCGCGGCTACCTTCCAATGCTCGCGGCCGGCGTGCTCTGCGCCGTGGTTGCCGTGATTCTGGACGGCAAAGCCTACGGCGAAATCAGCAAGGGCCAGGAAGTCTCGCGCAAGAGCATTCTCACCTGCATCGTTTCGGGCGTGCTGATGGGACTCTGGGCGCCGTTTTCCACGCGCGCTCTGACGCACGGAAATACTCTCGGGCCCTACAGCATCGCTGTGTTTCTCACCGGCGGCGCGCTCGTTTCCTGCTTCATATGGAATATTTATTTCATGAAGAAGCCGCTGGTGGGCGAGCCGGTCGCCTTCCGCGGATTTTTTCACGGCCCCGCGAGCGGCCATTTGCTGGGACTCGTTGGCGGCGGCATCTGGGCCACCGGTACCGTCTTCAATCTCGTAGCCGCAAATTTCACCGGCGTGGCGATTTCCTATGCCATTGGACAATCCGCGCCCATGGTCGCCGCGCTCTGGGGCATTTTCGTGTGGAAGGAATTCGCCGGCGCGAACAAACGCGCGAAAGCTTTTTTGGCCCTGATGTTCATCTTCTACATTCTGGCGATTTTGCTCATCGCCCGCGCCAACACCGCGAGTTAGCCAGTGACTCCTGCTAGTTGTTGGAGGCTAAATTGGCGGGCGGCGGAAACCGCCGCAGGCATCTTCGATGATTGCGGAAACGCCGAGAACTGTTTCTTCTTCCCAAGGTCGTCCCACAACTTGCACGCCAATCGGCAAGCCTTCCGGCGAGCGGCCCACGGGCACGACTGCCGCGGGATTCCCCAGCAGGTTGAACCACTGCGAATAGCTCATCGCTTTCAGGTATTCCACTTTGCGCCCTTGCACCGTCCATTCGCGCTCGCCGTGGCGAAAAGCCGGAACGGCGCAGACGGGACAAAGAAGAATCGGGAATACTTCCATCTTCGCGAGCAAGTTGCCGCGAAGAACATCTCGCGCGAGCAGCGTGTTCAGCAGATCCTGCGCGGTGAGCGGCGGCTCTTCGGCAACACGCGCGCGAAAGGCTCGCAGGATGGGACTCAAATCCTGGTCATGGCCTTCGAGCGTGGGACCGAAAGCCATCTGCCCCGCGCGCCCGAACAAATTCCACCAGAATTGCCACACGCGATCGAGATTCGGCGGGCGCCAGGGTTCGACGCTAAATCCGTTCGAGCGCAGCGCATCCGCGGCAGCGCGCACGGCTGCGGCGGTTTCGGGCGTGACCGGTGTCGCGCCATCATCTTCGAAGTATGCGACTCGGAGTTTGCGAATTTCGTCCGCGCTCCAGCGCCGCAGCGGAACTGGCGCGGCGGCGGGATCGCCCGGATCCGGCCCGGCCATGACCTCGAAGAGTTGCGCAACATCTCGCACGGTGCGCGCCATGGGCCCGACCACGCCGAGCTGCGCAAACGGCCCGGCCGACGCTGGGAAATGGCCGGTGGAAGGAACGCGGCCGGGCGTGGGCTTGAGCCCGCAGATTCCGCTGTAATGCGCGGGCACGCGAATGGAGCCGCCGCCGTCGCTGCCGACTCCGCCCGCGGAACACCCGGAAGCAATGGCCGCGGCTTCTCCGCCGCTCGAGCCGCCCGGCGTGCGCTCGAGGTCCCAGGGATTGTTCGTGCGGCCGCAGAGCAGGTTGTCCGTCTCATAAGCCATCAAGAATTCCGGCACGTTTGTGTTTCCGAGGATGACGGCTCCCGCGGCGCGCAGCCTGCCCACGAGCGGTGCGTCCTCCGGCGGCGTGTTTCCCTTGCGCAGAACGCTCCCGCATTCGCAGGGCAGCCCGGCGACATCCACGGAGCTTTTGATCGAGATGGGAACGCCGTGCAGCGGACCGAGAGATGTAGTTTTCGAATTAAGGGAAACGGCCGCTTCCGCGGATCGTGCCTGAGCGCGTGCTCGTTCGGCATCGACGGTGACGAACGCGTTCAATTTCGGATTCAGGCGCGCGATTCTTGCAAGATGCGCTTCGGCCAATTCCACCGGAGAGATTTTCCTCCCGCGGATGTTTTTTGCCGTTTCGACGAGCGAGGCGTAAACGATTTCGTCCAATTCGATCTCCCGCAGATTATCAGCCGAGCGGCGAGTCTAGCACGCACGGGACAGCAGCAGACAGAGTGCAACCACACGCGCGACGGTACGGCAAAACCGGCAATTGACACCTCAGGGCAATAGGCAGAGAATGCCCGGTTCCACGTTCGATTCCCGAAAAATGAGACGCTTCACTTCCATCTCACTCGCCATTCTCTTTCTGACGGCGGCATACCTCTTTGCCTGGCCGTCGGCGAATGTGCCCTATTTTGCAGCGGTCATCGCTCATCTCCTGGCCGGAATCGTTTTCCTGATACTTCTCGCTTTCGCGCTTCGCGGGCTTCTGCGCGGCGCTCCACTGGTTTCCCGCATCGGGTGGATTCTGCTGTCGCTTGGCGGAGTCCTCGGCGCCGTGCTGATTTACGAAGGCACGCGGCGCGTGGAATGGCCGCTGCTGTACACACACATCGGAGCGTGTGCCGCGGGCGGCGCGCTGCTCTTATCCGGCTGGGCCGGCAGACGAGGATTCCTGGCGCGCGGACTTGCCGCAAGTTTCCTGCGCAGCGCGATGTTTCTGGTTGTGGTCGCGCTCGCGGCATACGGAGCGTGGTGGCTGCGCACGGTTCCGTGGGAGCGCGCGCACCGCATCGAAAACCCGGCGATAGCCCCGGGAACGATGGAGAGCGAGGGCGATGGGCCGGGCGGGCCTTTCTTTCCGAGCTCGGCGCAGACGGCCCACGGCGGGCAAATTCCCGCGAATTATTTTACCGAGTCCGCTTCCTGCCAACGTTGCCATGCGGACATTTACAAGGAATGGCAAGGCTCGGCGCATCATTTTTCTTCGTTCAACAATGCCTGGTACCGCAAGAGCATCGAGTACATGCAGGACACCGTGGGCGTGAAGCCCTCGAAGTGGTGCGCGGGCTGCCACGATCCCGCGCTGCTTTTCAGCGGCATGTTCGACCATCCCATTCGCGAGGTGGAAGACACTCCGGCGGGGCAGGCGGGACTCGGCTGCATGATGTGCCACTCGATTGCAAAAGTGAAAAGCACGATGGGGCAGGGAGATTTCGAGCTGGAATATCCGGCGCTGCACCGCATGGCGGCGAGCCCGAATCCGCTGGTGCGCCGCCTGCACGATTTTCTGACGGAGCTCAATCCCGAGCCACACCGGCGCGTTTTCCTGAAGCCTTTCATGCGCACGCAGACCGCGGAATTCTGCTCCGCGTGCCACAAGGTGCATTTGGACGTGCCGGTGAATCACTATCGCTGGGTGCGCGGCTTCAATGAATACGACAACTGGCAGGCCAGCGGCGTCTCGTTCCAGGGCGCGCGATCATTTTATTATCCGGCCAAGGGGCAGGCCTGCGCGGACTGCCACATGCCGCTGACGCATTCGGCAGAGGCGGGAAACATCGCGGGAAATATCCATTCGCACCGCTTCCCGGCAGCGAACACGGCGCTGCCCTATGTGAACGGCGACAAAGACCAACTAAGCGACACGGAAAAATTCCTGACCGATCATGAGTTGACCGTGGATGTGTTTGCGATCTCACCGGAGACGGTTGCAGAAAAGGCCGGAAACTCTACAAGGGTGCAAGGTGAGGGCGCCGCGGGGGTTTCCGGCGCTAATGCCGGGACGCTCAATTTGGAAACCACGTTTGCGCAAGGCGAAGAGTCCGAAACGTCGGCGCCCGTGAATGCTTCGCCGGAATCGGCAACGCCGGTTGCGCTGCTGACAGCGCCACTCGATCGCAGCACCGCAGCGGTGCGCCGGGGCGCGACCTATCGCGTGGACGTGGTGGTGCGCACGCGCAAGCTCGGCCACTTTTTTCCCGGCGGCACGGTGGACGCCTACGATTGCTGGCTCGAGCTGAAAGCGGTGGACGACAAAGGCGAGACGATTTTCTGGAGCGGGCGCGTGGAGGATGAGGGCAAGGGCCCGGTCGATGCGGGCGCGCATTTTTACCGCTCGCTGCAGATAGACGCGCACGGCAACCCCATCAACAAGCGCAATGCCTGGGCCACGCGCGCGGCAGTTTACGTGCGGCTGATTCCTCCCGGGGCCGCGGACACGGTTCACTTCCGAATGCAGATTCCGCAGGACGCGGGCGGACGCATTCACCTGACCGCGCGCGTCAATTACCGCAAGTTCGCGTGGTTTGGCACGCAATTCGCTTTCGCGGGCGCGCGCGACCCGAAGGACAGGGACCAGCCCCGATCTCCCAATTTTGACGACGCACATTATGTGTTCAGCGGTGACCCCTCGAAGGTGCCGGGCGGGGGCAAGGGGATTCCGTCATTGCCGATTGTGGTGATGGCGGAGAACTCGGTGGATGTGAACGTGCTGCCGGGGAGCGCGGCGCAATCCGCGCCGAGCGCGGTACTGAACGCCGACGATTGGACGCGCTGGAACGATTACGGCATCGGCCTCTTTTTGCAAGGGGACCTTTCCGGCGCGGCCGGGGCGTTTGAAAAAGTGACGGAAATCGTTCCGAAGAATCCGGACGGATGGGTGAACCTGGGGCGCGTGCGGGTGCAGGAAGGAAATTTGCCGGCCGCCCGCGAAGTGCTGGAGCATGCGCTCTCGCTCAGCCCGAACCTGGCCCGAGCGCATTTCTTTTACGCCAAGATGCTGCGCAATGAAGGCCGTTACGAGGAAGCTGCGGGGCATTTGCGCATCGTGCTCGCGCAATATCCGCGCGACCGCGTGGTCCACGACGATCTGGGACGCATCTACTTTTTGCAGCGGCGTTACCAGGAGGCGGTGAAGGAATTCAGTGCCACGCTCGCAATCGATCCCGAAGATTTGGAGGCGAATTACAACCTGATGCTGTGCAATACGGGACTCGGGCGGCCGGATGTTGCGAGCGAGTTTCAGAAGCGCTATTTGCGTTTCAAGGCTGACGAATCGGCGCAAACGCTGACCGGGCCGTATCTGCGCACGCATCTCGAGGACAACACCGAGCGCCAGCCAATCCACGAACATGTTTCGGCACTGGCGGCAGGGCCGACGTCGCCGAAGCGCGTCGCGCGCGTAGGGGATTCCCTTTGCACCGCCAAGAAAACCGGCTGCAGCGCAAACAAGGGCTCCGATTGATGCGGCGACGCTTGCGCGGACGTTGGCTCGGGGTGGCCTGCGCTGCGGGCGCGATCGTGGCCATTTGCGCGACGAGCAATATCGGTATTGCGAAAGGACGCGCGCAGCAAAAGGCGCCCGCGATTTCCGCGAGTGGCACCGCGATTCATTTCGAAGACATCACGCGCGCGGCGGGAATCGAGTTCGTCCACAACAACGGCGCCTTCGGAAAAAAGTGGCTGCCGGAGACGATGGGCCCGGGCGTGGCGTTCATTGATTACGACAACGACGGCTGGCAAGACATCCTGCTGGTGAACGGAACGGCGTGGCCGGGGCATCCGGGGAAACACTCCACCCTCGCGCTGTATCACAATAATCACGACGGCACATTCACGGACGTGACGCAAAAAGCAGGCTTCGCCGTGGAAATGTACGGGATGGGCGTGGCCATCGGCGATTTCGATAACGACGGCTACGACGATATTTTTGTCACCGCGCTCGGGCAAAATCACCTTTTTCACAATAACGGCAACGGGACGTTCGCCGATGTGACGAAGAAGGCCGGCCTGTGGGGCCCGAATGAATTCAGCACCAGCGCCGCATGGGTGGATTACGACCGCGACGGGCATCTGGACCTGGTGGTCGCGAATTACGTGCAGTGGTCGCCGGAGACCGACATCTATTGCGCGCTAGACGGAAAAAAGAAATCGTATTGCACGCCCGAACCATACAAGGGCACGTCCGTGCGGCTGTGGCACAATCGCGGCGACGGAACCTTCGAAGACGCGACGCAGAAGGCCGGATTGTACGACGTGGCGTCGAAGAGCCTGGGTGTGGCCATCCTCGACGCGAATCAGGACGGCTGGCCCGATATTTTAATCAGCAACGATACGCAGCCGAACAAGCTCTACATCAATAACGGCAACGGGACATTTTCCGAGAAAGGCGTCCCGGCCGGCGTCGGATACAGCGAAGATGGAATCGCCCGCGCCGGGATGGGAGTGGACGCGGGAGATTACGACCGCTCGGGATATCCGAGCGTGCTGATCACAAATTTTTCCAATCAGATGCTGGCGCTATATCACAACGAGCGCAACGGCCTGTTCGTGGACGAAGCGCCACAATCGGACCTGGGCCACGCCACGCTGTTGACGCTCGGCTTCGGATGCTTCTTCTTCGATTACGATCTGGACGGATGGCTCGATATTTATGTGGCCAATGGGCACATCGAGGACGCGATCGAGCGCGTGCAACCCCGCGTGCGGTACGCCGAGCCGCCACACTTGTTTCACAATCTCGGCGACGGCAAATTCAAGGAGGTCACCTCTTCCGCTGGCACTGCTTTTGCGGCTCCTCGCGTGGCGCGCGGCGCGGCGTATGGCGATATCAACAACGACGGCGCGCCGGACCTGCTGGTCTCGACGAATGGCGGCCCCGTGGCGCTTTTCCGCAATGCGGGCGCGACGAATCACAGCCTGCGGATCAAATTGATCGGCACAAAATCCAATCGCGACGGAATTGGCGCGGTAGTGCAGGTGAGTGCCGGCAGCGACACGCAAACTCAAATGCTGCGCAGCGGCTCGAGCTACTTGTCCTCGAGCGAATTGATTTTGACCTTTGGGCTCGCCGCGCACACCCAGGCCGATGCCATAGAAATTCGCTGGCCGAGCGGGCAAGTGGACCGCTTGCAGAACGTGCCCGCCGATCAAATTGTTACCATCAAAGAAAATGAGGGCGCCACTGCAGCAAAGCCTCTCGCAAAACGCTAGAATAAGCCGGGAATTCTGAGGCCGGAATGATCCGACTGAAATACTCGAGGCACGCGGCGCGGGCCGCGATTTTCTTTGTTGCGCTCGCGTGTATGCCGGGCGGAACCTTTGCCCAGGCCGCCCAGCAGCAGACCAAACCCAAGCATAAGCCCGCGTCCAAGGCGGCGGACGCGCCCTCAGAATCCGATACGCGCGACAAAGCTCGCGCGGAAGTCATTCGCGAGAACAATTTCGGCGTGGCGCTGATGAATCGCCAGCAATTCGAAAACGCGCTGGGAAAATTTCAGCGTGCCTGCATTCTCGATGCGCAATCGGAAACCGGCTGCTTGAACGCGGGCATCGCTCTCTTGAATATGCAGCGGTTCGGCGATGCGCGCCGTATCCTTGCGAAATATACGGAGCGCGATCCGCGGAATCCGCGCGCCTGGTTCAATCTAGGGTTGCTGGAAAAAGCGCAGGGGAATTCCGAAGCGGCCATCGCGGATTTTCAGAGGACGGCGGAGCTCGATCCCGGCGATGCGGACGCGCCATATTTTGTGGGCCTGCTCTATTCGCAGGCGCAGCAATATGGCAAGGCCATCGCCGCATTCCGGCAGGCGCTGGCCCTGAATCCGTTCCACGCTTCGGCGGAGTTTGGGCTGGCGCAGGCGCTGCAGCGCTCGAATGACACGCACCAGGCCAAAGAACACTTCGATCGTTTCCAGCACTTGACCTCCGAAAAACTCGGCAAGCCGATCAGCTTTATTTATGGCGAGCAGGGAAAGTATTCGCTTGCCGAGTCTTTGCAGCCCGCGCCGGAGCCGGTGCCACCGGCGGTGCCGGTGCATTTCGTGAACGTCACCGCGGAGTCGGGATTGGCGCCGCCGCCTTCCGGTCCAGGGCACAAATCGCACAGCAGGAGCACGGAACAAAACGCGAACACCGAAAAAGAGGCGGAAACGGCGGGAGTTACGCCCGCGCCCGAGTCGCTGGCGCAATTTCTCGGGAGCGGAGCGTGCATTATCGATTACGACGGCGACGGGCGTCCGGGTATTTTTCTGGTGGACGCTGACGGCACCGGAAATTCGGCGCTTTACCGCAACGAAGGCCACGGAAAGTTCACGAACATCACGAAAGATGCCAAGCTCGAAATTCACGGCCAGGGCATGGGCTGCGCGGTGGGAGATTACGACAACGACGGAAAGCCGGACCTGGCGGTGAGCATGAACGGCGGAATTTTGCTTTTCCACAACGAGGGTGAGGGGGTTTTCAAGGACGTCACCAAGGACGCCGGGATTCAGATGGATGGGCTCGCGCTGGGACTGACTTTTATTGATTACGATCACGACGGCGATCTCGATTTGTACGTCACGCGATTCATCGATTTTCCGCTCGGGAATCCGGCGGAGCCATTTTCGTTTCCCACCGACGCCCAGGCGCCCGGAAATATTTTGTGGCGCAACAACGGGAACGGCACGTTTACCGATTGGACGAGGCAGGCGGGCTTGGCGGGAAGCGGGCCTTCCGTCGGCGCGATTGGAAGCGACATCAACAACGATCGCGCGATTGATTTCGTGGTCACCGGATGGCACAACGCGCCGGTGGCGTTCATGAATCCGCGCGAAGGCGCGTTTCGCGCCACAACTCCCTGGGCCGGCGATATGCCGGCGGCCACGGCAGGCGTGGTCGCGCTCGATTTCGATAAGGACGGCTGGATGGACCTGGCGTTCACGCACTGGGGAATTCCGGGGCTGAGCTTGTGGCGCAATGTGCCGGGAAAGCCGTTCGAGCGCGTGCCGCTGCCCGATCTTGGATGGATGCGCGGCTGGGGCCTGGCTGCGCTTGATTACGACGATGACGGCTGGATCGATCTCGTGGCCGTGGGCGAGAATTTTTCCGGCGAAGGGCGCATCGCGCTGCTGCGCAATGAAGGAACAAAGGGCTTCCGCGACGTCACCGCCGAGACCGGGCTGGACAAAATCGCGCTGAAGAATCCGCGCGGAGTGATTGCGTTCGATTTCGACGGCGACGGCTCCCTGGACCTGCTGATCACGCGGAACCATCTGCCTCCCGTGCTACTGAAGAACGAGGGCGGCAACCGGTACAACTGGGTGCGCCTCGATTTCAAAGGCACCAACGACAACAAGACCGGCATCGGCACGAAAGTCGAGCTGAGCGCCGGAGCGTTGCAGCAGAAATGGGAAATCGCCGGAGCTTCCGGGTATCTCGGGCAGGGGCCCACGGAGATTGTCGCGGGGCTGGGGGCCGAGCGTAGCGCGGACGTGGTGCGTTTGCTCTGGCCCACCGGCGTGCTGCAGGACGAAATGGAAATTCCTGCGTTCAAAACGGAATCGATCACGGAAATTGACCGGCGCGGGAGCTCCTGCCCCATCGTGTTTGTGTGGAACGGCGAAAAATTCGAATTTCTTGCGGACATGATCGGGCCGGGAATCGTGGGGCACTGGATCGCTCCCGGCCAGCGGAACACGCCGGACCCGGATGAATATTTGAAAGTGGCGGGATCGCAAGTGCAGGCGCAGGACGGACGCATACGCTTTCGCATGCTCGAGCCCATGGAGGAGCTGGACTATCTGGATGCCGCGCGGTTGATGGCGGTGGATCATCCGGCGGACGTGGAGGTGTATCCCAACGAATATTTCGCGAGCAATCCGCCGTTTCCGAAATTCAAAGTGATTGCTGTGAAGGAGGCGCATCCGCCGCTCGGCGCGTGGGACGACCGCGGGCACAATCTGCTGCCGCTGCTGCTCGAGCGCGATCATAAGTATGTGACGGATTTTCCGAGCGCGCCGTACGCGGGCTTCGCCGCGATGCATGCGATCGAGCTCGATCTGGGCCCGTGGGACGCTTCGCGGCCTTTGCGACTGCTGCTGGATGGCTTTACCGATTATTTCAGCGCGAGCTCGATGTACGCGGCGTGGCAGGCGGGAATTCCGCCGGTGCCGCCGTTCGTTGAGGCGCTGGACGCTTCGGCGAAGTGGGTTCGCGTGATGGACGACATGGGATTTCCGGCCGGGCTTGCGCGCACGATGGTTGCGGACTTGACCGGAAAACTGCCGCCGGGAACCCGGTTCATTCGCATCACGACAAACCTGAAAATTTACTGGGACCGCATTCGCGTGGATAATTCGCCGACGAGTACGCCGTACAAGCTGACGGAAATTCCACTGGCCGGCGCGCAACTGCAATTTCGCGGGTATCCGCGCGTGGTGGAGGGGAATCCGGCGAGCGACGATCCGATCAACGATTTGAGCTATGTATATGAGGATGTGAGCGCGACGGGGCCGTACACGCGCCAGATTGGAAACTACACGCGCTACGGCGATGTGACGGATTTGGTTCGCAAGTCGGACGATGAGTATGTGATTTTCGGCTCGGGCGATGAGGTCGCGGTGGACTTCGACGCCACGCATCTGACGGATCTGCCCGATGGCTGGACGCGCGATTACTTTTTCTACGCCGATGGTTTTGCGAAGGACATGGATTTCTACGCCGCGCATGGCGATACCGTCTCGCCGCTTCCCTTCCACACGCTCGTGCCCTATCCGTATCCGGACGGCGTGGGCTATCCCGAAGACGAACAGCATTTGAAATATATGCTCGAATACAACACGAGGGGCGTGGCGGGTCCGGCGGGCGACAGCTTCCGATTCGAGTATCCGAAATCGGAGAAATAGAGATTATGCGCCGTGAATTCCACGAGCCAGGCCCGATTCCCACGTGGCACGTCCGAACTGGCGGCGATTTACAAGAAATGCCCTGCTGCAAAATTGGCAGCGCTTGACTACGGGAGGCCTAGCGATCCGAACTGCGTCGCTTGATTGACGCCGAATAGCGTGATAATTTTAGATACTCCAGATTTACTTGCAGCTGATTACCCACGATGTCGCCGTCTAAGTCCATCGAACCAATTTCGAACGCGAGCGGGCTCGAACCAGAAGCCTCCGCACAGGCGCGGGCGCCCATTTTTTGGCGTGTGGAAGGTAGCTTGCTGAATCTGACGGCGGTACGGCCGGTCGGATTTTTCGCCTGGAACTCGCAGAGCTTCCTGCAGCGCTGGATGCGACGCGGTGGAATGGCTTTTCTTGCGGCTGCGCGGCCTGTGCTCTACTGCACGAACCGCGTGGTCGCCACCCGGCTGCTGCACACCGTTCTGCGCGGTGTGAGCCGCGACCGGCTGGACCTGCTGGGCGAAGAATTCTTCGAATATTTTCTGAAGCCGAGACTGAAGCAGGAGGGCGTCGGAAGGCTAAGCGAAATCGTGGCCGGTGGCGGCAACGTCATCCTCGTGAGCCAGGGGCTCGAGCACATTATGCGGCCGCTCGCACGGCACCTCGGCGTGCGGCGAATCGTTTGCAACCGGCTGGATTTTCGCGAAGGCATAGCAACGGGCCGGCTGCTGGACCCGGTGATTCGCCCGCGCGGCGCATTTGCGAAAATCACCGGCAGGCAGCCGGACGGCCGAGTTTCGCGGAAGTCGCTCGTTCGAATCCTGGGATTCTCGAAAAATCCCGAGGCACTGGACCAAGCGATTCAGACTGTCGAGCGGCCGGCGCCCAAAGTGCGGCTGCCCGTGGTTCATTTCGATTCGCCGAACGGGCGCGCTCCTTTTTCCGTGCGCGAAGCATTGCGCGGAAAGAATATCCTGCTGATCGGCGCGACGGGCTTCATCGGCAAGGTCTGGCTTTCTAGCTTGCTCACCGATCTGCCGGAGGCCGGACGGATTTTCCTGCTGGTGCGGCGCAATCGCTCGGCGAGTTCGCTCGAGCGTTTCCAGCGCTTGGTGGAAGAATCGCCGGTCTTCGAGCGGCTGGCCGAGCGCCACGGCGATAAGTTCGCGGATTTTTTGCGCGAGCGAGTCGAGGTCATTGATGGCGACGTAAGCAAGCCGGGGCTGGGCCTCGCGCCGGAGATGCGCCAGCGCCTCGCAAAATCACTCGATGTGATCGTCAACAGCTCCGGGCTGACGGATTTCAACCCGGACCTGCGCGATGCGCTGGCCATGAACGTTCGCTCCACGGTCCACACGCTGAATTTTCTGCGCGAATGCGATCACGCCGCCTTGCTGCACCTGTCAACGTGCTATGTGATCGGGCGGCGCGACGGGCGCGTGCTGGAAGAGCTGCCGAAAAATTACAATCCGGCCGGACTCCCCGATTACGATGCCGAAACGGAATGGCAAGCGCTCGAAGCGACGGTTTGCGAGGCCGAAGCGCGCGCGGAATCGAAAGAAGTGGCCGAGGAGCTTCGCGGAGCGGCGCTGAAGAAAGAGCACGCGGCGAAAGACCTGCACGGCGCGGCGCTCGAAAATCAGATTCGGAAGAACCGTTTCCGCTGGCTGCGCGAGACGCTGACCGACGCAGGCACGCGGCGCGCGAACGAACTCGGCTGGCCCAACACCTACACCTTCACCAAAAGCCTGTCCGAATCGCTCATCCGGACTTTTCTGGACGCAAACCCGGACGCGGCGGTGGCGGTGGTGCGTCCGGCCATCGTCGAGTCGTCGATCGAAAAACCTTTTCTCGGATGGAATGAGGGCATCAATACTTCGGCCTCGCTTTCCTATCTGCTGGGCACATTTTTCCGCCAGCTTCCCACGAAGGAAAGCAAATGCCTGGACCTGATTCCGGTGGACCTGGTGTGCCGCGGGATGACGCTCGTCGCAGCGGCGCTGGCCCGGCGGCGGCACGAGCGCGTCTATCAACTGGCAACCTCGGCGGCAAATCCATGCGACATGCGGCGTTCGATCGAGCTGACCGGATTGGGGCACCGGAAATTCTATCGCGCGCAGACGGGACTCAATCACCGGCTGCGCCTGAAATTCGACGCCATTCCCGTCTCGAAATCGCGCTATCAAAAACTGTCCGCGCCGGCGCAGAAAACAATCGTGCAGGCCATCAATCGCACCGTCGAACCCTTTGCCGCCCGGCCGCCTTTGGCGCGTCGGGAACGCGAACTCGAGAAAGTGATCAAGCTGATTTCGCTTTTCGAGCCGTTCATCCTGCACAACGATCACATCTTCGAAGCCGCCAACGTGGAACGGCTGAGCGCGGCCTTACCGGCGGATGAACAATCGGACTTTGGATACGACGCGCGCGCGCTGGACTGGTGGGATTACTGGATCAACGTGCACATTCCGGCGCTGCGAAAGTGGTGCTATCCTCTCATCGAAGGACGTCAACCGGAAGCACGGCCCCGGCGGCAGGTGCCACTCGCGACCCGCACGGAGGCAAACGCCGCGGGTGCGGCGGGCTCGGCGACCGCGACAACGTCCTAAAATCCATCGTGGCCATCTTCCTGACCGGCGCGACCGGCTATATCGGCGCCCACATCGCGTCCAATCTGCTCGCGGATCATTCCGAGCCGCTGAACCTGCTGGTCCGCGCGCGCAACGAGCAGGAAGCGCGCGAGCGTCTTTGGCGATCGCTGCAACTTCATCTGGATTTTCCGCGCTTTGAAGAGTTTTTGAATTCGCGGATACATATTTTTCTCGGCGACCTGACCGACGCGCGCTTTGGGCTTAGCGACGATGATTACACGCAACTCGTGCGCTCGACCGGCTCGGTGATTCACTGCGCCGCATCGCTCAATCGCAAATCGGAGAAGAGCTGCCTGAACGTGAACTTGCGCGGCACGCTGGAAGTGATTCAACTGGCCATGCGCGCGCGCGATCATCACGGGCTTCGCCGGTTCAGCCACGTCAGCACGGTGGCCGTCGCGGGGCAGCGTGCCGACGAAGTGGTGCAGGAAGACACCGCGATCGATTGGAATCGCTCGGACTACGATCCCTACGCGCGCACGAAGAAATTCTGCGAGCACATGGTGCGGCAACTCCTTCCGGACGTCCCGCGCACGATTTTTCGACCCAGCATCGTGCTGGGCGATAGCCGGCGCCCGGAGACGAACCAGTTCGACATGGTGCGCGCGTTTGTCTTTCTGGCCGGGCTGCCGGCGCTGCCTTTTCGCGCCACGGACCGCATTGACATCGTTCCGGTGGACTTCGTCGCCGATGCCGTAGCCACGCTGCACCAGAAAGAAAACCCGGCGCATGAGATTTATCATCTTTCGTCCGGCACCGGCTCCGAGACGTTTTCGCAATTGACGGACGCGCTTGCGAAGGCGCAGGGAAAGCGCGGGCCCGTGTTCGTGCCGGGCCTCGAAGGGCCGTCTTCCAAGATGGTCAACGCGCTGGCCGGACGCGCTGGGAAAATCGGCGGGCTCGCGACGTTGCTGAAAGTCTTTCTGCCCTATCTCGTGTGGAACACGGTATTCGATAATTCGCGCGCGGTCGCGGAGATGGGGCGGCGACCCGCGCCATTTTCCGAGTACTGCTATCCCCTGCTGCGCTTCACCCGCGAGAACAATTTCCTCTACAAGTACCGGGCCTGGCCGGCGGACGCTTCCGCCCCCGCTGCAACGCGAAAAGCCAGCGCGGCGCAGGATTCGCACCAATGACCGACCTCGCTCTCGAAGCCTGGGTCAGCGGCTTGATCGAGCTGAACAAGTTTGAATGGATGCTCGGCGCGGGCGAGGCCTGGAAGCCGGGCACCAGGCTCAAGCTGCTCTTCGCCGGATACAACGGCACGCGCAACACGGGCTCGGACGTCCGCGTGGAAGAGATGCTGCGGCAGGTGCGGCAAATTTTGGGCGCGGACAATATCGCTCTGAGCGTGATGTCGCAGAATTTCGATCTCACGCGCGGCTATTTTGGCGACGCGAAGCAAGTGTACCTTCCGGACGTTTACCCGCCGTTCCTGCATTCCGAAGTGCGCAGGAACGACGGCGTGGTGGCCTGCGAAGGCTCGATGTTCAAAAGCAAATTCGCCAACGCGCTGACCACCATGATGATCGGCGCGCTGGGAATTGCCGCGGCGCAAAACAAAGTGAGCGTGGCCTACGGCGCGGAGGCCGGAGAAATGGACCCGCTGCTGCGGAAAATGTGCCGGCGCTACTGCCACAATTCTCTGGTCATCACGCGCAACGTGGAATCGCAGGCGGTGCTGGGAAAACTGGGCGTTCCCACCGAGCTGGGCACCGACACGGCCTGGACCTTCGAGCCTTACCCATCCGAATATGGCCGCAAAGCCTTGCGCGATGCCGGATGGGACGGCCGAACGCCGGTGCTGGCGGTGTGCCCCATCAATCCCTTTTGGTGGCCGGTGAAAGCTTCGCTTGGAAAGTGGCTGGCGCATTCGGCGGCGGGGGCGTACAAAAAAAGCCACTACCGGACGATTTATTTTCATCGTTCGGGGCAGGCCGTGGACGCAGCTTACGAGAAATACCTCGCGGCGGTCGCCTCAGGCGTGGCCCGCTACAAAGAATCGCGCTCGGTGTTTCCCGTTCTGATTGCCATGGAATTGTTGGACCGCGATGCCTGCCAGCGCGTGGCCGAAAAACTTGGCGGCGCGCCTATCTTTGCTTCCGACCAGTTCAACATGTATGAACTCGTGAGCATTTTGCGCGCGTGCGACCGCATGCTCTCTTCGCGCTACCATGCCATTGTTACTTCCATGCCCGCGGGCGTGCCGTCGGCGGGCGTGACCATGGACGAGCGTATCCGCAACCTGATGCGCGAGCGCGGCCACCAGCATCTGCTGATGCAGGTGGACGAGCCGAATCTGGCGGACAAAATCGTGGAGGCATTGCGCGCGCTCGACGCGCAGGCCGACGAGATCCGCGATGCCATGGGCGCTGTGGTGGCGCGCAATCTGAAATTGATGGCGCGCATGGGCGTTTATTTCGAAGAGCAGGTCGCGCGGCGCTATCCG
>Ga0302324_100000666_pt1 | contig 87375 bp, 81 predicted proteins | sample Palsa_T0_1_FD_201949 | JGI IMG/M metagenome (GOLD analysis project Ga0302324, IMG submission 201949) | Peat permafrost microbial communities from Stordalen Mire near Abisko, Sweden - Palsa_T0_1 | ecosystem: Environmental > Terrestrial > Soil > Palsa > Peat permafrost | place: Sweden: Abisko...
TTGTGTTGGACGATGGTCTGGTTGACCAGGATCTTCACTCCACATTCGAGATTGTTCTTCGGCTGGAGAATGGTTTTGGCCGGATCGTTCGCCTTGAGCGCACGGTCCACTTGCCAATTGAAATCGCAGCCGTAACGCTTCTGGTCGGCGTACGAAAGCTGCAACAATCCTTCACTGCGCATGACTATAGCGCCTTCCGGTTCGCCGTGACGGACGCTCGTATTCGTATTCAGCCCGGCCTCAGCACCTGCAAGCGCCTGGAAGAAGTAAGCCCAAAATGTGCGTTTGTCTGTTGTGCCCATCTCGTAAAATCGCGGGCAGAATCGACGCACGCCGTGGGGGACCTGTGAAGAAAGCATTTCCGGTGGGAGAGCCTTCTCGATGATCTGGTCCCACTGTGAATTCCATGGCGTCCCACCGAGTTCGACCTTCTTGATGTCAATAGGGGTTGGCGGGGCTGGCTTGACGGCCTGCGCATGCGAAGGTGTGGGCTGTACCATGCAAAATGTGAGACACACCATGAACCACGGTATCTTCAGCACAAGATACTCACGTTCAGCCTCCGCCACGAATCGAGCCTGCACTGGTTCAGCACACCGGCCTATCCGGATGTGACGGGCAAAAGGCGAACCCATAGAGGCCGCCATATTCTGCCCGGCGGGCTGCAGTAACTCTATGCACGAAGCTCTTCCTTTATCCAACCCGGGAGCCAGAGCGAAGCAGGGACCAGGAGGCTCACATCAAGGCCTCCCGGTATCCGGACTCCTACTGATTTTCTTAAACTGCGCTTCGTCGCCCGCTCAGTAAGTTGATGACCAGAACGATCAATCCAACAACGAGTAGCAAGTGAATCAGTGCTCCGCCGATATGTAGACTGAAACCCAACAGCCACAAAACAATCAAAACAACGAAAATAGTCCAAAGCATGTTAGCCTCCCGGTCGCCTAAGCGAGCTGAACCTGATGAAACTCTTGATCTCGCTGACAAATGACTTCACCGTGGAGTCTCTCATTTCCCCAATCTCAAGTCTGATCAGAAAAGCTCGGTTTGAGCATGCCCTCCTAACAGCGCGAACAGTCAGTCGGGTATCGTTGCCGGAGTCGAATGAAATCATCGTGAAACCATTCAAAGTCGGGAGGCTCGCCGCCCTCGTCCGCGATAAAGAGCGTCTGGAAAAGGAAAGAGTTGGCGTGATCCTGCAGCTCTCTCCGCCTGAGCCGGGACAGTGTAACTGTCTATGTCTTTTAGCGGGGGTATTTGACCCTATGTCCCCGGCAGCCGGTCCTCCAAAGTCTGACTGAGCGACTCAATAGAGGTGTTCTGGCTAAGATCACGGATCTCCTTATCCGCCATGATGTTCTGAAGTCCCATTTGCCCGCAAATTGCGCGCACCATCTGTAACAGCTTCGTGATTTCCTTCTCTGCCAACAAGTCAACTTGCAAATTCAGGTGGTCCCGACGCTCCCCTCGGCGCATCATGCGGTTCTGGCGCATGAGTATGAAGCTGGAGAGAATGACCGCCTCCACGGCAACAATCACTCCGAGCAACGAGAACGGGTAAGGGTCGAACGGTCGTGTGCTGGGAATCTTGCCGCTATTTATCAGCAGCCACGCGACTAAGAGTACAAGGTGAAGCACAACGAACAGAAGGCTTCCTGCGAAGACTCCTACCGCATCGGCGAGACGTTCTGAGCTGGATCTTCGCTCTAGCGCTTCTTCCTCTTGCCTCACTATCGAGTCTATGTGCGACTGGCTCTGCATGGAATTTTCGCTCATGAACTAAACCTCTCGGCGAATAGGATATGCTGCTGCTTAACACGGACCAGGCTGTTAAATAGGAACCGCCATCTCACGGGGTAGGAGTTTCTGCTCTCTGTCGTCCCATAGATGGTCTCCTCGCCTTGGACTGGCGAGGGCGGGGGACGAATATTCCATCCCGTCGGGCAAGTAGGGGTCTCCCATCCCAGCTAACTTCTAGCAGGACCGTGCTCAGGCCGTGATTCTGGTTTCTTGGAACCCGCAGGGGCTTTCACCGCAGATTCGAGTGATCACCGGCAACAAGCGGTGGAAGGCTTCATTCTTAGAAACGAAAGCATCCACTACATTCAATGCGGGTTCCGGAATCGCGTCGTCACTGGAAAACAACACTATCGGTATTTGTGGCTTGAGGCGCTTTATTTCGATCGCAACCTCATGACCGTTCATCTCGGGCATGTGGTAGTCGACGACCACGGCAGCAACTTCGCAGGCTACCACGATTCTTAAGCCTTGTCGGGCTGATGCGGCGATGAGCACCTTATATCCACGTCTTTCGAACAGCACCTTTTGGTAACACAGCATGCCGTCGTCATCGTCGATGCACAGAATCGTTTTGGATCCGGGGTAATTGAACATCTTTGAACTCCACCCACCACAATGATCGACGATGCGGACCGGATAAGGCTGGTCAACTTTGCACACTTTTCGAGGCGGTCGCCATACAGGCTGATACGGAGCGTTCAAATACAATGTGAAACTATCATTGCCTCTCGGTTTTCGGTCGCCTAGTGTTGGCGCCCTAAGGGAACTTTTTCCCGACAGGGCGCAAGTGAGGTATTGCCCGTTCCAAAGCCGTTTCGCCGTAGCGCACCCAACGTGGAGTTGGTCGCGGAGTTAGCGCCAGCATGTTGGATAAGTGACATAAGGACGGATGCAAATCCGCGACCAGTTTAATGAATGCGGTGAGCGGTACGGCGAGCAGCAAGCCCGTCACACCCCACAACCAGCCCCAGAAGAGAATCCCAACCGTTGCCGCTACTGGCCCGATATTCACGCGATTGGCAATAAATTTCGGAATAAGAAGATTGGCCGACACGACATGCAGAAAGACAATCGTCAGAGTGATGACAATATATGGGCCGGGGGTGCTGAACTGAAGGAGCGCCGCTCCTAAAGGAAGAGCAAGCGCAGCGATCAGTCCGAGGAATGGCAGAAGGTTCAAGAGTCCGCTGGCGATTCCGAGAGGAACGGCGCCTCTCACTCCAATACGCCATAAGACCAACGTGGTAGCCAACGCCATCACGGATCCGACGATAAGGTTGCCCGCTACGAAACCGTGAATCATCTGGTTCAGATTCGTGATGAACCGAGCCGCGTCTATCCTGGAGCCGAAGAGGCCGTTCGTTCGAATGGCCATCTGGTCCTTGGTGCAGAGCATGAAAAACGTCAGAAATGGAACCACGCCGGCAATAATCAGCGCTCCCCACACAGAACCCACACCGCGCACCAGATATTCAGGCCAGGTTGACGATTCCTGTATCCGAACCTCGGGGACTTTCTTGGTAGGATGGACGTCATTCGTAAGGCTCCCAGCACTTTGCTGAAGGTTTTGGATCTTCCTGCTAATGGGCGCAATGGTTTGCTGAATGGTCGAAGCGTAGACTGGAAGTTCTTCTGCAAAGCTCATCGCTCTTCCGTAAAGCGCGTAACCCAGAAGGCCGATCAACCCGATGCCTGCAAGTACGATACTCGCCGCGGCCAGACTTCGCGGAATATGCAGTCTCTCCAGTTTTAAGACCAGGGGGTCAAACAGGATCGCAAGAAATCCTGCCAGGACAACCGTGATGCAAATCGAGCTGGCGTAGTACCCAAACGCCGTCAGCAAACCCGCGACTAATATGAAGAGCAGAATCGCGATTCTGCTGAGCAGCTTGTCGGATAATGAGGTCGAAGACGGCAGGGCCATTTTCGCCATGCCCACCTGGCTTCCTTCGGCCGCTGCGCTCATATTCGTCTGATCAGGCATGCGTTTTCTACGCCCAGACGCGCCAGTGGCTAGAGACAGGGCAGTGTTCGGTCCTTGGGCTGACAAGCGTGGCTCACCCCAATAACAGAACTCCGAGCGTCAAGCTGACGCCCGCCGGTCCCTGCGGTACTGAGCGAGCGAGCGGCGGTACATCAGTTGTCTCGCGCGCTCAGCCTCCAGACAGACGCCGCCTGATTTACTTCTCGAACACTTTTTCGATCTGTCCGACTTTTTTCTCAACTTTACCGGTGTTTTTTTCGGCGTTGCCCTCGGCCTGTAAGTTCGGATTGTTCGTGATTTTGCCGGCCGTCTCTTTTACTTTGCCTTTCACTTCATGAACAGTACCTTTAATTTCATCTGTCGTGCTGGGGTTCATCAGTTTTCTCCTTGTGGTTGAATGACATATATCCGCAGATCTTCATGCAGAGGTTTCGTTCCCGCATCCGAAGTGCGTTCTTCCCTACAGTTTCAGTAGTCTGTCAAAGAACGCGTTGCGCTTGGATGTTGACTTCCAAGATCTCGGTATCCTGACCGACTGCGCTAGGAAAGCGGCTAGGCTGCGGCCCGGGCCGCCATAAAGCCACCTACCGCTTCTTCGAGTTGCCGATCCGCCTCGTCCGCAATAATCCCCACGTCTAGCAGCACCTGATTCCGATCCAGCTCGCCCTGATGACGCTGTAGCGTCCCAAATGTGGTGACTTCCAATATTCGCGACTCGTCAACTAACATGGCTACAGAGTAGCCCTGCGCGAACCTTAGTCTTCCATGCGCGGCGGCGGCGATAGAAACCAGCGGTTCGGTATCCCTGTTACCTCGCAGGCGGCAAAGCACCTCGTCGAACAGCTTAGGCAAATGACCTGTGCGGTCTGCATCGCTAAGTAGAATGTTGGTTAAGCTAGGAACCAGACTTATCTGCCTTTTCCATTCACTAATCATATTATCCAGTTCCTGCTCAAGTATGGCCGCGACACTCTTTGCTGTCTTCGGTGACATTGTCGTTTTTCCGATGTGGTCCAAAATCACGAATGCAAACGATAGCGATCCGGTCGCTTAGATCTTCTTGAGCGACGGTTGGTGGAGTCTTGTGCGACCGTCATCATCCCACTTGACGACCGCGTCCTCATAGTTAGCTCGTTCAACTGTGCCGATTTCTCCAGTTGGCTTTCCGAAGTTTCCTAAACCCTCGACCCGATCTCCGGGAGTCAACTCCTGGCCGGTGGGAGAGGGCTCAGAGAGCGGTGGTCTTTTGGCACGGTCTGAGTCTGGGATCGCGCCAGCGTGTGACAGCGGCGGTTGGGGAGCTTTGCGCAGTTTGGGTGTCGCCTTATCGGTGCCATGATTCATTGTGTTTTCTTTTCCACGAGTGCAAGAGTCGCCCTCGCCACGTCTGTTCATTCGCTCGATAAGTGCAGGATAAGCTTGGAAAGAACGGCTCGTCCGGTCCAAACTGCACAGTTCCGACAATTAGTTTGGCGGCCGAGCTGCGGCACGATGACAGCGAGATCGGCTCTCAGCGTCCACCGTGTCGTGGTCCTCGTAGGCGGCCACCAAATTGCGAAATCAAAATGGAAAAGTGGTCAAAACAAGACATTCATCCGTCTCCTCTGTGAGTAGTGTGGTGTGGTGCAGCGTACTCGCGCACAAAAAATATCACTAGGCTTCGGAGTATGAAAGCGCGGATGTTTCGTGAGGCGCTTCGAGCTCCTGGAGCTCCGCCCGGACCGCCACTCTACGAGAGTCGAGGAAGAACTTAAAGAGAAGAAAAGAAGCTAACCCAACGGTCAGACGAAATCAGTGTCTAAGCCGCCGACTCTGATGAAATCGGGCTGCGCCATTGGCCAGTCCAGGAAAACACTCAGGATGGCCGGGGCAGTCTAAGCCCAGCTAGTCGCGTTTTATGAGACACCCCTAGTCAGACATTCCAAAAAGGAGGAATAGAAATGAACGGACGTTCGTTTAAGTCACTGCTATTGCTTTTGCCTCTGGGTTCGCTGGTGTTTTGCGGATCCCTAATGGCCATTCCAACCCCACGGTTTCAGGATAACCAGCAGACGGCGCCAGACAACACCAAAACAAACAAAGAACAGGCAGGACCGACTGCGGATCAACAGAAGATGAATCCTTCAGACAGGGCCGTCACACAGAAGATTCGAAAAGCGATCCACGAGGATCAAAGTCTCTCCACCTACGCTCACAACATCAAGGTCATCACGCAGGATGGCAAAGTGACACTTCGTGGGCCAGTGCGGTCTGAAGAGGAGAAGAGTAATTTGGAAGCCAAAGCGGTCAGCGTAGCAGGGCAAGAAAACGTAACGAATCAACTCGACGTCACACCTTCAAAATGATTGAGCAGAAATCGAAACTAGCTTGAACTCAAAGGAGAATAGACATATGTCAAATAAAAAAGTAGGCGTATTTGGAATCTTTTCAACTCGTATTGCTGTCGACAATGCAATGGATTCGCTCGTCCGGGCGGGCTTTGCGACTTCCGACATTTCGGTGCTCTTGCCGGAGAGTCTTGGCGGAACGAGGAACATGGGAACAGAAAAGGAAACGAAAGCACCCGAAGGTACGACAGTGGGTGTGACCGCAGGGGGCGTAATTGGTGGCACGCTGGGCCTCCTGGCGGGTGTTGGTCTTTTGGCGATCCCTGGCCTGGGCCCGTTCATCGCCGCAGGTCCCATCATGGCAGGCCTAGCGGGGTTGGGAGTTGGGGGGGCCGTTGGTGGAGTTACTGGCGCCTTGATTGGCATGGGCATTCCTGAATTCGAAGCCAAGAGATACGAAGGTCGCCTGCAAAAGGGCGAAATTCTGCTCTCTGTGCATTGCGACACGGCCGAGGAAATCAAGCGTGCGAAGGAAGTTCTCAAGTCGGCTGGGGGAGAGGACGTTTCCTCCACAGGAGAATCCTCCGTTGATGCCAAGAGGACAGATCGCGACTTGGCCGGTACGACTGCGCGTTGAACTCGCTAGTCCAAGAGGAGGAAGTCTGTTCGCGGCTTCCTCCTTAGTTCATTTGGTCTTGGGAAGCTTGGTTCGGGGAATCACAACTGCATAGCTCTGACAAATGAGCGAGTGTCCGGCTCGATGTGGCCAGAGAGAGCCGCACTCTAAACAACGAACATTGCCACGCCCGCGGCGAACATCGCCACCGTGGTGATCACTACGACGCACCATCCCAAGCGGGAACTCGGCTGTCCTTGCATTAGTTTTCTATCCGAAGCGACGATCAGGATGGCGACTAGAAGGAACGGCGCTAACAATCCGTTGATGACCGCCGTCCAGTAAAGCGCCTTCACTGGATTAATGCCCACGAAGTTCAGGCCGACGCCCAATCCGGTCGAGAGCAGAATAAGAGCGTAAAATGCGCGTGCCTGTTTCAAATCCTTGTCCAAGCCTTGGCGCCAGCCCAGCGTTTCTGCGAAGGCGTATGCCGTTGATCCCGCCAGCGTCGGGATGGCAAGAAACCCGACACCGACAATGCCCACGGTAAACAGGGTCGCAGCGAACTTGCCGGCAAGTGGCCGGAGGGCTTCTGCAGCCTGGCGGGTGGTCTCGATGTGCTTGATGCCGTGGCGGTTGAGGGTAATCGCGGTGGTCAGGATGATAAAGAACATGACCATGTTTGAGAAAAACGCACCCACGCCCACATCAAAGTTCCTCAGTTCAAGTTCCTTGAGTGTTGCTCCTCTCCTTTGAGCGAGCGTACTCTGACCGGCCGCCTTTTCCTCTTCAACTTCTTCACTCGCCTGCCAGAAAAACAGATATGGACTGATCGTAGTGCCGAGAATTGCTACCAGCATCGACCATTCCTCTCTAGTGTGCGGCATCGACGGTATGAAGGTTGCACGCGCCACTCCGCCCCAGTCCGCTCCCACCACAAACGCGGTAACCGGATAGGCGAAGAGCACCAACACCAGCCACTTGAGCACGTTCGCTATCTGGTGATAGTGGAGTCGGATCGTCGCCCAGGAAATCAGGAGCGCGAAACCCACCACAAATAGGTGCGAATTGATCCCCGACAGCATTTCGGCCGCATCAGCCATGCCAGCGAGATCCGCTCCGATATTAATCGTGTTGGCCGCAAGCAGGGCCGTGACGACGACGAGTAGCAACCAGCTGGGAAATCGCCGCTTGAAATTCGCAGCCAAGCCTTGCCCCGTCACCTTGCCGATGCGGGCACACATCATTTGAACCGCAGCCATCAGGGGCCACGTCAGGAGGGCAGTCCAGAGAAGCTTGGTTCCGAGCTGTGCGCCCGCAACAGAGTATGTGGCAATGCCGGATGGGTCATCGTCGGCAGCGCCGGTGATAACGCCAGGGCCAAGCGATCGCAACAGCAATCGCATCCATCGAGCTGGGGCAAATGTCGGCACGAAACAGTCCCCTCGGAGACTCCCTCCGAATCGCGGCGCGAATCTACGCACAAGCCAGGCCGGCCCCCGTGCGAATCGAGTGATTAAAGTGGTCCAATCTGCTCAGACATACGTCTTCGCCACCTATAGCATAAGGGGTAGTGAAGAAATGAGATGGTCATGACAAAGGCCAGTCCAGCTTCCTTTTAAAGTGAGGCGCAACAATGGAAACCGTATTGATTGTTCTTGTGGTGTTGTTTTTGCTCGGTGGCGGAGGTTGGGGATACCGTCGGTGGCGTAGCTAAAGTTGGAAACGGCCGTATAGCGCGCACATTTATGCCTCGCACGCAACGAATCACGCGAGCGAAGCGGCCATCGTCTTCATCGAGCGCCCAACAACAGAAGACTATCCCAAAGGAGAAGACAATGTCAGATCAACAAGACCGCAAACTGCAACATACCGATGAGCAGAAGCCGGGTTCGGACCAGAGAACTGGCAACCAGCCAGTGCAGCAGAAACAGGAGAACCGGAGCGGGCAGCCCAAGAGTCCGCAGTCGGAACAAGAGAAACACGATCAAGAGAAGAAGAAGCAGGCTTAGGCGTCAGGGCGGATGGATTGCCATCGAGCCGTCATCCTGAACGAACGTCGAAGAGGCTTTAATTTCAAAGGCGCCGGCGAAATGCTGGCGGCTTACTTGCAATGCGGGCGAAGAGTCGCCGGATCTCAATTGTCTACCCGTGTCGGTTTTGGATGCCTTGCGCCTAACGGGCGTCGTCTTATGCGGCTGGACTCTGGATCGGTGTAGATAAATGTTGGCTCCACTCAGAGAAACAGTAAAAATCTGAGGTTCAGTGCCGTATACTCTCCGCCGACCTTCTGACACTGTTCGTCTTCGATAGTCAAGCTATGGATTCTACGTTCCCTGGACCGGTGTTGAGTGTGCATTACTGCTCTATGTGAAGACAAGCTTCAAATCTGCGAGCCCTGTTCCAAATTGTCCGGCAACCACTTTTGATGTGTGACATCGCGCAGATACGCATAAACGCGAACCGCAAGAATCCAACCGACCGATGCTCGTTCGCGTCAAATAGAAAACCGATGCGCGGGCGGATGGCCGAATCGACCCGAGAACAAGATGTCAAGCAGACAACGCACCACCCAATGAAAATGCTACCGTAATCCAACGTGGTAAAGCGTCCCGTACTGTCCGCGTGGCGAGTTGCAATCGAAGGAGAAAATAATGGCAAAGCTAACCAAGCCAGCTCGTGATCGGATATCCGCAACTAAGTTCGCTTTCCCCAAGCAACGGAAGGAGCCGCTGGAAAACGCCTCTCACGTACGTAACGCCGTTGCACGCTTCGATCAGGTGAAGGGCGTCACGGATGCGGAGCGTCGCGCTGCATGGAAGCGGATACGATCCGCCGCAAAGCGCTACGGAGTGGAACTTGAAGAGTCCCACTAGCACGAATACGCCAAGTTGCACGCCAATGATGGCAGTGGGCGCGAAACGATAATTGGGACCCTTGGCGCCGGAGCAACCTGGGAATATTAGCTGGCCAAAGGCGCACCCCCAGTCAGTGCGGCACGCTGGCGAGACTTGGAAGTGATCACGAAATTGAGCGGCTGATGAAACGCAAACCCGCCTGAAGTACGAGCCGTTCTAATGTCGAGCGATTCTTGCTCAAGGCGGATGTTCAACCGTGCTTCAAATCGGTTTGGGGCTTTTAGTCGCGACCAGCATTGCCAAGATAGTAGCAGTGCCACGAACGCTTCCAGCGATCGTTATGAGCGCTTCGGACACGGGCGGATGTTGCTCTGCCGGTCCCTCAAGGCCCAGTGACATCGCGAGGACGATGGGAAAGGGGGAAACGAAGAAATTACCGGGCAAAGCGGCACTCGCCCACGGCAAGTTCTAGTCGTGGAGAATGATGTTGAGAAGTGAACTGTGAACTTGCAAGCCACTCCCGCCGTCATACTCGATGAAGCCTAGCTTCCGGAACCTGTTCATAAAGAAACTGACTCGCGACCGCGTTGTGCCGATCATCTCTGCTAGGGTCTCTTGACTCATCTTGGGGATTACAGTCTCCTGCTTACCGTCCTTCCCGAAATGAGCCAGCAACAGCAATACCCGTGCCAGTCTTTTTTCACTGGAATTGAAAAGCTGATCAACCAAATCCTCTTCGTATCGTATGTTTCGGGCCAGCAAATACGCCACGAACATGTCGGAAAACGCATGTTCCCGGTGAAGCACATCATTCATGGATTTTTTGTCAATTTTCATCACGGAGCAATCGGTCATCGCGGTTGCGGAGCACAGGCGGAGAGGCTGCCCTGTAAGGCAACCCTCCCCGAAGAAATCGCCACTGTTCAGAATGCCGATTGTGGCTTCCTTGCCGATCTCCGACACAACGGTGAGTTTTACCTTTCCCTCCTTTATATAAAAAACAGCATCAGACGAGTCGCCCTGAGCAAAGATCGTCTGCTTTTTGACAAAAGCTTCGATCTTCCTACCACCGTTGATGGTCGAAAGGAATCTCTTGGGATCGAACTTGATGAGTTTCTTGGACGCTGTAACGAGTGTCATAATTGACCCTTCTCCGGAGTTCCGAGTGCGCAGAAGGCAACTTCCTATGATGAAGGAAGAATAAATGCGCAAGAAGGGCGAGAACAGCGTCAAGCGTACGGGCAAAGCTGCGATTCCGCCCGACAAAAGTGATGATTTCACGCTTTGGCGTCGAAGTCAAACCGCCCGTTATAGAGGCCATGTGGCTATGACTCGCTCGACATCTACTTGGAGCCGGCGGGGTGTCGGCACTCGGTATTTCGGTCCAAGCCACCGTGCGATAACTCCTGGATAGCCGGTTGTCAGGGAGGAACGAAGCGAACTAAGCCGCCTCTCAAAATCGAAGCCTGGGCAGGACAACGTCCACCGATCTCAGGTCCGCAGTTCGCTGTGAAGCAATCAGTCTGATGAATCCGGCATCAGCAGGAGGATCTTCCCAATACCGCCTTTCTCCCCGAGCACATGTGCCTCGGCCGCATCATGCAACGCTATCCGGCGGCCGATAGGCAGAACGAACTTGCCATCGTGCTCGTCATCGCAAAACTCACGCACCTTGGAAGGATCAGGCTGCGCAAGCACACGCGCAATCTTCACTGCCGGATTTAGCGCCGCTGCGCTTTCCGGCAACACAGCGGTGTAGCCAAAGGATCCGCCCTGCTTTATTTTCACGATCAACTTCGTTGCAACGTCACCGCCAACGGTGTCCGCGATTGCATCTACTAAACGAAATTTCTCAATCGCTTCATCGTCATCAATCGCGAGCACGCCAGAGACACCAAGGGAGCGGGCCTCATCCAGCTCTTTCGCGCGAACACCCGCAATCACTTGAGCTCCTATCTTCTTTGCCGTATGCACTGCCGCGCGCCCGACACTGCCCAGCGCTCCTGTTATCAGAACAACCTGTCCCTTTTGCACGTTGGTCGCAAGGCGGACAAGTTGGTCTCCTGTGAGCGCGATTAACGGGATCGCTGCCGCGTCCGCCAGGTCCACGCCGTCCGGCAGATGGGTGACGTCCGAATCGTTCACCGCCACCAACTCGGCATAAGTCGCGTTGGATAGTGCAAGAACGCGGTCACCGGGCTTGAAGTGCTTCACATTCGCGCCGACCGACCGTACGACGCCGCTCACGTCGCGCCCCAGAATTGCAGGAAACGACAATGGAAAATCCTTCTGCCGCGCCCCTGATCGCACTTTCCGGTCAATCGGATTAACGCTCGCAGCGGCTGCTGCAATCAACACAGTACCTCCGCTAATCTGCGGGTCGGAAACGTTGTCTTCAAGATTCAGCTTCTCAGGACCACCGTACTCATGCAGTACCACTGCCTTCATTGCGTATCTCCATGCCGGTAGACCCGCTAGCCGGCTGCCCCTTGATCGATTCCAATTGTCCGCCTTGCGTCTTACGATGCCACGCGCACGTGGAATTCAAGTCGGCTTCGCCCTGAATCATAGGCTTAACGATTTTCTCCACGGTGCCCGGCAAATTGCTGGCTGCGGCACGATGCATGCAGTGGGGACGTTTGGACTGACATTATTCTGATTTCGCGGGCTGGTCTGAGCAATAACGACCAGCGACCGGTCTTGCAGCTCATCGCCCGATTCTATGGAAGTGCTTGGTGTTGCGTTGCCCGTGAAGCGCGGGATTGTAGGTTGCGATCGCGGATTCGATCCTGTTCGGAGGTATCCAGACTAACACGGGCGCGTTGCGCCCGAGCCACGGCCCCTTCGATAGCGCCTGTCCGCCGAAAGTGGGAGAAGAACGAAGGAGTGAATGAACTCAGAGGGTTAAAAATGAGTACCATTCACGTCAACCAGAAGAACCCTCCGGCCGGCGATTCACATCTTTGTTCAACCAATATGACGAATCTATGGGATGCTGGGCCCGCCTGGTGCCTTGATTCCCATCTGGTATAAAAACTATTTTCGTACGATAAACGCCTGTTTTCTTATATCTAGCATCATTGGCCAAACCTTATGTCTAGTATTTCCATCGACTATATAGTACACTGTGGCCGTTGGGTTGAAATACCACTTTCGTGGCGGTCGGTGACAGACTGTGGAGGAGTCCCCGTGATGCTTTTCCTTCAGAAGACCTGGTTGCTGTGGTGGATCTTAGCGGCCGCGTTCATCTTGCGGTGGTTCCACCTGTTCTCGTCTCATACACAGGAGAGGGCTCTCGAAGCAGCCGATTCGGCTGAAGAGAAGGCCTGTACGGCCTCAAAACAGATTCCCTTGGGAACCACAAGCCGTCTATTTATCTGAGACAGAACGCGTCTGCCGGAGTCGTGAAAGTCGCGGCGCAATTCGCCGTTAGCCAACATCGATCAACTGGGGAATTCCAAATGAGTCAGATTCTTTCGGAAGTGCTTGCGGCCAACCACGCCTACGCTGCCAACTTCGGAGACAAGAGCAAACTGGCTTTGCCCCCGGCCCGCCGCTTCGCAATTCTCACCTGCATGGATGCCCGGCTCGATCCCGCAAAATATGCCGGCCTAGCCGAGGGAGACGCGCACGTGATCCGCAATGCGGGTGGACGGGCCAGCGACGATGCCATCCGGTCGCTCGTGATCAGCTACAAACTGCTCGGCACACGCGAATTCTTTGTCATCCACCACACCGACTGCGGGATGGAGTTTTTCACGAATAACGTCATGCGCGGGCTGTTGGCTTCAAGTCTGGAGACCGCGGACTTGACGCCCAAGGGCTTCCGCGATGTGGGCCGCGGTCCAGGGTCGAATGCCGGCGAGTACATCGAGTGGCTGCCCATTCGCGATCAAAGGCAGGCTGTCATCGACGATGTCGAGCGCATTCGCAACCACCCCCTAGTACCGAAGTCGATTCCAGTTTACGGATTCGTCTACGACGTTCATTCGGGAGAACTGACTGAGGTGGAAGGCGCTAGCGCAATCGGGAAAGCTGCCTGATTACCGTACGGATTGATCTGTCCCTCCCCCCTGCACTCGTCCGTGGTCTGATGCGATAAACCAGCATCGCTATCGGCCCACGGACCGAGTGTGTGGTTCTCGCGCGAAGGGCGAGGTGAATCGGAATGAAGTTCAACTACTCCTGGGGAAATACGCGCAACGATTTGCTCGCCGGCGTAACCGTCGCAGCCATTTCGTTGCCGCAAGCCATGGCTTACGCTCTTATAGCGGGCGTCGACCCGCGCTTTGGGTTGTATTCTGCCATCGTGGTCACTCTCGTGGCCTCGATCTTTGGCTCATCGAAACACCTTATTAATGGCCCCACGAACGCGATCTCGCTGGTGGTTTTCAGCGCCCTCGGGTTCTTCAATCCCGACGCTCGTCTCGACGCCTACCAGGCCATGTTCTTGTTGGGGATCATGATTGGCTGCATCCAGATTCTGATTGCGATATTCAAGCTCGGCGACTTAACGCGCTACATCTCGGAGTCTGTCGTGATTGGTTTCATGGCCGGGGCTGGCACGCTGGTGGGATTGACGCAGCTGGGCAACCTGACCGGCTTGCGCGATCGCGGAACGGGCCAGCAGCATGTGCTTTATCGCATTTGGCTGACGCTTAGCGGCGGCCACGTGAATCCACGGGCTCTCGGAATTGGAGTAGGAACCATTGTTCTCGTCGTCCTCCTCAGACAATTAGCACGCAAGTACCGCCTGCCGCAATTTGACATGCTGATGGGCCTGATTGTTGCGGCGCTGGTGGCAGCCGCCTTCGGCTGGTCCAAGCCAGCGCTTGATGGAAAAACCGTTATCTCTGTCGTGGGCAGCGTCCCGCGCAATCTGCCGATGCCGCATATCCCCCAGATTCGGTTCTGGTGGGTGAAGGAGTTGTCAGGAAGCGCGCTGGCCATTGCCTTTCTCGGACTCCTGGAGGCATTGGCCATCGCAAAATCGATTGCCAACACGACGCGCCAGTCGCTCGATTACAATCGCCAGTGTCTAGCTGAGGGTCTGGCCAATCTCACCGGCGGATTTTTCCAATGCCTGCCGGGATCCGGCTCGTTGACGCGCTCCGCCATCAACTTTCAAGCCGGGGCCGTGAGTCGCCTTTCCGGAGTGTTCGCAGCGGGAACGGTCGCACTTGTCGTAGTTGCACTCGCGCCCTTCGCCCGCTACATTCCGAAATCCGCATTGGCCGGTCTGCTTCTGGTCACAGCCGTCCGGCTGGTCGATTGGAAGCGGCTGAGCTATGCCATGCGAGCCTCGCGCTACGATGCCGCCTTGGTTTTGGTCACTGCTTTCTCTGCGATATTCATCAGTGTTGAATTCTCCATCCTGATTGGCGTGGCTTTATCGATTCTGATGTTCGTTCCGCGCGCTGCGCTCTTGCGTTGGACCGAGTTAGTGGTGAGCAGCGATCGGGTGGTCCGGGAACGCCTGCCAGAAGACCGGCCTTGTACGGCGATGGTGCTCTACGATCTGGAAGGCGAGTTGTTTTTCGGCGCGGCCCCGGAGCTCGACCGTTGTTTTGATCATTTGAAACGGCGCACCGAGGCCGAAGACATTCGTTTCGTCGTGTTGCGGCTTAAGCGCACCCGTAATCCCGACATGGTTTCACTCGAACGCTTTGACCATTTTCTGCATGACATGGAAGCGCGTGGAGTAACGGTGTTGCTGTGCGGCGTTCGTCCGGCTTTAGCGAAAGCCATGGCAAACCTGCGATTCCATGATTGGCTGCCGGCCCACTGTGTGTTTCCGGAAGAAGCGGAAAAGTTTTCCGCCACTCTCAAAGCTGTTCGCCACGTTTACGAACTCTTGGAAGACAATCCTTGCGACCATTGTTTGCAAGGCGAATTCGTGGGGGTGGACCAGCCGCCTCTGTATTACCTGGTTTAGCTGCGTTTCATCCGTAGCTGCCTTGATGGCGGCCAGCGTATACTCTACTCCGTTGATGGGCTATGTAGATTCTCGCGAGGAGGTCATCTGATGCTCTGGAAGACTGATCCAACGTTCTACCCCTCTCCCAAGCTTGCCATGCAGGCACCAGTTGAGAAGCTGGCGTATGTGGCAGCGTTGAATGCCAACGGTGGCAATCATCCTGACGCTCTGGTCGTCGTGGATGTGGACCACATGTCGGAAAAGTACGGCCAAATCGTCGGTCGTGTGGATATGCCGAATGTGGGAGACGAACTTCATCATTTCGGCTGGAACGCGTGCAGTTCCGCCTTGTGTCCCTATGCTCCGCACCCGCACGTCGAACGGCGTTATCTGATTGTTCCTGGTCTGCGCTCGTCACGCATCCATGTGATCGATACCAAGGACAATCCGAAGCAGCCGAAGATTGTAAAAGTGATTGAGCCGAAAGACGTGGCGGAGAGAACCGGTTACAGCCGCCCTCACACGATTCACTGCGGACCCGACGGCATCTACCTGAGCGCTCTGGGCTCGCCCAGCGGCGATGGTCCAGGCGGAATCTTTGCTTTGGATCACTACAGCTTCGAGCCTCTCGGTCGATGGGAGGTCGATCGCGGTCCGCAATACTTCGGCTACGATTTCGCGTGGCACTTGGGCTATGACATCGCTGTCACCAGCGAGTGGGGGACGCCGAACATGGTTGAGAACGGAGTGAATCCTGAACTCCTGCTGGGCGGCAAGTACGGCCATAGCCTGCATATATGGGATCTTCGCAAACGCCGTCATCTTCAGGCTCTGGATCTAGGTGCGGAACAGCAGATGGTGTTGGAGTTGCGCGCGGCGCACGATCCGACGAAGGCTTACGGCTTTGTCGGTGTGGTTACATCGCTGAAGGATCTTTCGAGTTCGATCTGGTTGTGGCATCGACCTAACGGAGCATCGAACGGAGGGTCGAACGGGAAATTTGAAGTGAAGAAAGTCATTGAGATTCCTGCCGAGCCCGCGGAACCGAGTCAACTGCCTCCGTTGTTGCAGGGCTTCAAAGCTGTGCCGCCGTTGCTTACGGATATCAATCTCTCTGTCGATGATCGCTTTCTGTACGCTTCCTGCTGGGGTACGGGAGAAATGCGGCAGTACGATGTCTCCGATCCGTTTAATCCCAAGCTGATTGGCTCGGTCCACGTTGGCGGGATCGTGCGTCGCGCCTCTCATCCTGCCAGGCCAGGCGAGCCGTTGAACGGCGGACCGCAGATGGTGGAAATCAGCCGCGACGGACGCCGTGTTTATTTCACCAACTCGTTGTATGCCGCATGGGACAAACAGTTCTATCCCGATGGCATCCGGGGCTGGATGGTTAAGCTCGATGTTGCGCAGGATGGTGGCATTCAGCTCGATCCCAAGTTGTTTGTCGAGTTTGGCAATCTGCGCCCCCATCAAGTCAAATTGCAGGGTGGCGACGCCTCGTCGGACTTCTACTGCTATCCATGAGTTACAACTGACAATGAATCACAACTGGCCCTGGGTTGCTCTGGCCGTTCTCGGGGCATACCACGGTCTGAATCCCGCCATGGGCTGGCTGTTTGCGCTGGCCCTTGGCCTGCAGGAAAAACGCCGGTCCGCGGTCATCGGCGCCCTCCTCCCGATTGCTCTCGGACACGCCGCCGCCATCACGCTGGCGATTCTCGCCCTGCGCTTCGTTCAGCATTTTCTTCCCCTGAATATTTTGAAATGGGGAGTTGCATTATTTCTTTTCACGCTCGGTGTCTATCGACTTTTCCGCGCGAGCCATCCGCGTGGCGCTGGTATGAGAGTCGGAGGTAGGGATCTATTCGTTTGGTCCTTCCTCATGGCGTCTGCCCACGGTGCAGGTTTGATGCTCCTGCCGGTTCTGATGGCACAACCAATGTCTGGGATGACGCACAGCATGGCGGGAGGAACATCCGCGATCCCTTCTTCGTTGACCGCATCCGCAATCGGATTCGCTGTGCTGATACACACCGCAAGCATGTTGGCCGCGGCTGGAATCCTTGCGATCGCGTTTTTCGAAACCTATGAAAAGGTGGGCTTACAGCTACTGCGGCACACGTGGCTCAATTTTGACCTATTGTGGGCGATCGCGCTGCTCGTGGCAGGATTTGTAGTCCTGTTCTTTTGACTTTGGCGGCTTCCCTGCCGACTATTGCATGCAAGCCGAGCTGGTGGGGGCGATTCTGGGCTACGAGTGCTATCGGGATTTTTCGCCAATTACCAACTGTTGGTACGATATGCAGTGATGCTAGTGAGGTAAATCATGACCGTCGCAACCATCGCAACTGCGAACGTTAAGCAAGCAGTGCCGTTTTTCGGCGTTACCAACATGGAATCCTCGTTGCGGTTCTATGTTGATGGGTTTGGATTCAAAATGAAGCATCAGTGGATTCCGGATCGCGCCGAGGACCATCCCGACGGGAGAATTCGCTGGTGTTGGCTTGAGCTTGGCGACGCCGCTATTATGCTTCAAGAGTTTTGGCCGGGAGGTAGGCCAACTCAAGCGCTTGGCACTGGAGCCTCGGTCTGCTTCATGTGTGAAGACGCTCTCGCCCTTTATCGACAGTTCAAATCGCGGGGGATTCAGACGCGCAGACGTCCCTTTGTGGGAAACCGCTTGTGGGTTGTGCCGGTTACCGATCCGGACGGCTACCGTATGGAGTTTGCGAGCCCGACCGATGCACCAGAAGAAAGCGAACTAGAAGAATAGTCTTTGCAAAGCCGGACAACTGACGTTTAACAGGTGATAGCACTCAAACGGAAAAAAGCTGGTTTCGGATTCTGGACAGATGGCGAGCAGCTGGAATGTTTTGGGCAGCTTCTGGCGATGCAGCAACTTGTTGACCGCTCTGTTCTAGAGGCTCCGAGTCCAGTCAGCCGAATGTCCCCAACCGCTTTCGAATACGAAGTTGGTCAGCGGCTTTCGCTTTCGCGGGCTCTCATCTTTCTTGCGTAATTTCTCAGGAAGCTCTGCCGAGTTGCCAGGGTATCCAATGGCCGCGGCAGCGATGGGCTCATAATCTGGAGGAATCGAAAACTCGCGGCGAGCTTTTTCAACATCGAATCCGGCCATCTGATGCACCACCAGTCCCGACACCGTTGCCTGAAAGGTGAGATTGGCGATTGCCTGGCCAACATCGTGGAATGCGTGCCGGTTGAGTTCCCCCGTCGATTCAAACGTCAACTTCGCAACGGACAACAGAAGCACCGGGGCGTGCTGCGCCCATTCGACATTGAATTCTACCAAGCAACCGAGCAGGCGGTCGAAATCGCATTTGTTTTCCTTGGTGGCCACGATAAAACTCCACGGCTGCTCGTTCATGCAAGACGGCGCCCATCGTGCCGCTTCCATCAAGCTGGCCAAGGTTTCTGGTTCGACGGATGTTGAAGCGAGGGCCCGAATGCTGCGTCGACCCGCAAGCAAAGGATGAATGGGATGTTCGCAAATCTTCCTTTCGGCTTCGAGAATCATTGGATCACCCGCGTCCTTCGCCATCGAGTCCTTCTCTCTCATAGCCCGAGCGGTGGTCTTGCATGGATCGTGGCCGCACAAAATGCCCACGGGACATTGGTCCCTCAGGGGCTAAAGCCCGCGTTCTTAGTTACCCTTCAGCGGCACGACTGAAGTCGTGCCCTTTCAAAACACCGAGCGACGTTGAAGCACCCGGCCAAGTATGCGTTCTTCAAGTGCGGCGAAGCGGGCGCTGCCGCGGGTTCGCGGTCGAGGTATGTTTACGACTTCGTCCAGTGCGACGCGGCCTCCCTCAATCGAGATAACGCGGTCCGCGAGGCTTATCGCTTCGGCAACGTCGTGGGTCACGAGCATGGCGGTAAAGCCGCGGCTTCGCCAAACATCTTCGATGAGTTGCTGCATTTCGATGCGGGTGAGTGCGTCGAGCGAGCCCAGCGGTTCGTCGAGAAGCAACAAATTCGGATCATGGACCAGCGCGCGAGCCAAAGCTACCCTTTGCCGCTGGCCGCCCGATAAGGTAGCAGGCCAGTCGTTGGCTCTTTCTGCCAGACCTACCTGCGCCAAGACCTTTCGCGCATGCGGAAGGAGCGCAGGCTCAAGGCCAAGCATGACGTTCGGAAGAATTCGTCTCCACGGCAGCAGGCGAGAATCCTGGAACATCACGCGGACGTCCGGCTTGCCGCTGTGCTCTGCAACGTTGCCAAGAATGATGGTTCCGGTTCGCGGCGTTTCCAAACCCACGACGGACCGCAGCAGAGTACTCTTGCCACATCCGCTGCGGCCGACAATGGCCACAAATTCACCGGCGGATATGTCAACGTCGAAGTCTTCCAGGACGGTGCGTTCACCGAAGGCGATGCTGACATTCTTGATTGCGACTGACACACCTCGCGAGCAGCGAATGTCGTCGGCTGCGACCTCTCTCGAACTGCAAGTTACAGACAAAATGATCCCCTATCGTGCGGCCTGATACGCCGGATTCCAGCGCAACCAGTAGCGTTCCAATCCTTTCGCCAGAAGATCGGCGAGCTTCCCCAAAATCGCGTAAAGCAGAATGCCAACCACCATGACGTCCGTCTGCATGAATTCACGCGCGTTCATCGTCATGTAGCCGATGCCCGAGCGCGCCGAAATGGTTTCGGCGACGATCAAGATCACCCACATCAGCCCGAGCGAGAAGCGCACGCCTACCAGAATGGAGGGCAAAGCTCCGGGCAGAATGATCTCGCGGTATAACGGCCAGCCAGAGAGGCCATAAGTCCGCCCCATCTCCAGAAGTCCGCGATCGACCGAGCGAATCCCGTGAAAGGTGTTGATGTAGACAGGGAAAAAAACGCCTAGAGCGACCAGAAAAAGCTTGGCCGATTCGTCGATGCCGAACCACAGGATGACCAGCGGGATAAGCGCGAGAGGAGGGATGTTGCGGATCATTTGAATGGTGGTGTCGAGCAGAGTCTCAGCCCAATGCAGCGAACCGGTGAGCAATCCGAGCAGCAGTCCGAGCCCGCCCCCAACGGCGAAGCCTGCCAACGCGCGCAGAGTACTGACCCGGACATGCATCCATAATTCGCCGGAGGCGCTGAGCTCGATGAACGAAGTCACCACCGCACGTGGCGAGGGCAGGAAGCGGCTGGGCAGAATCCCCGCGGAAGATGCCCACTGCCAAACAATCAACAGCGAAATGGGCACGACCCACGGCAACGCTTGTTTCGCCAGAGTACTCGGCCGCAGTTGAGTTTTCATGGCAGGACTTTTCTGACTCTGGTTCATGATTCTTCGCTCAGCGATTGGCCTGGGTTCCCGTTGACGTTCCCTGCAACGTCGCGTCGTGGATATTAATGTGCTTAGGAATCAACTTGAGGTCGTAGAAGGCGTCCGCGATTCTTTGCTGCTCCGCCAGCACGGCGTCGTTGACTGGCGTCACGCCGTAGCCGCCCCGCGACAGTGCCAGCTCAAGCGTCGCTTGATCCAAACCGATCTGCGGTTGCAGCGCTGCGGCTGCCTCCTTCGGATTCGTTTTCGCCCACTGATCCACCGCCGCCACTTCCTCAAGGACGATCGCAACCACATCTGCGCGCTTCGAGGCATAAACTCGGGAAGCAAGAAAGAATTGATGATTGCTGACTACACCGTTGCCATCGGCGAGAATGCGAGCACCGGTTTGCCGTTGAGCTGCGGCGAGAAACGGCTCCCAAATCGCCCACGCATCCACACTGCCGCGCTCGAAAGCCGCTCGCGCGTCCGCCGGCGTGAGGAAGATCGTGTCTATATCTTTGTAGTCGACTCCTGCCTGCTCCAGCAGTTTGACCAGCAGAAAGTGAACGTTCGAGCCTTTGTTGAGCGCCACTTTCTTGCCCTTGAGTTCGGCCACTGTCTTAATGGGCGAATCCTTGGGAACGATAATGGCCTCAGCAGCGGAAGCTGGCGGCTCATTTCCAACGTAAACCAGATCCGCTCCGGCGGCCTGGGCGAAGATGGGCGGCGCTTCGCCCACCGTACCGAAGTCGATGCTGCCCACGTTCAAACCTTCGAGCAATTGCGGGCCGGCGGGAAATTCGGTCCATTTCACTTCAACGTGCATGGGCGCCAGCCGCTTCTCCAAACTGCCGCGCGCTTTCAACAGCACCAGCGTGCCGTATTTCTGGTATCCGATGCGGATGACGTGATCGGCAGTCTGCGCCAAGGTGAACGGTGCTAGGGCCATTAGCAGCCAGATAACTACTGCGATCGCGCTGTGAAACTTTGGTTGTAGAGGATTGCGCATAAGTCTGATTCCTTAGTCGATCCTGATTTACGAATAGTATTCAGGAATAAAACGAGGGCTTCGGAAGCTGGCGATTCAAGGCCCATTCTCCCAACTCGCGAATCTTGTAGTCGACCGGATCGTGCAAAGTGTGCGTGCGCAAGTTGCGCCAGAAGCGGTCGATCCGCGCAGGACCGGCAGCGGCGCGCGCTCCCATTACTTCGAACATCCGGTTGGTGATCTCCAGGCCGACCTTGCTGGTGGTCACCTTCGAAGTCGCGACGTCAAGCGCGCACTTGCCACGCTGATTTTCAGTGATCGCGTCTCCGCTTTCCCACACTCGCTGCAGAGACTCTCCCGCGATGTCTGTAAGGGCCTGCGCCGCCTGAAGGCTGACAAAGAAGCTACCGTAATTCGCCAGAATGTAGGGATCTTCCGTGGCGCTCTGCGCGGTGGAAGCAATCCACGGCCGGGTTTGCGCCAGAGTGTAGTTGCGCGATTCCTGTAGCGCGCCTTCGGCGATTCCCAGAAAAATGTTGCTGAGAATCAGCTGTGCCATGCACGAACGCAAGGACGCCCTGATGCTTCCCAGCGGGCCGGGGGTCTTCAAGAACTCTTCCTGCCCGGCGGCCACGTCGCAGAACTCCACTGTTCCGCTGTCTGTTTGCCGCTGTCCCATAGCGTCCCAGTCATCGAGAATGCGAATCCCTGGCCGACCGGAAGGTATGGCGGCTACCATGAATTTTTCGTCGACGGAGCGAATCGCGGAGACGATTAGCATGTCGGAGTCAACCGCGCCGGAACAAAAGCTCTTGCGCCCGTTGATGAGATAACCTGCGCCAAGATCGGGTGTGAGGCTCGTACGCTTATCGAGCGGATTGAGGGCGTTGCCCCAGAACCACTTATTGCGGACGGTTTGAGAGAAGAGCTCTTCGGTTTGTATCCACGAACCATAGAGCGATACGGAAGCGAGCATCAGGTGCTGAAATCCGAACAGGTGAGCCAAAGAACTGTCTACACGAGCAAAGACTCGTACGAGTTTCATCGTGTCCGGCCAATCCATTCCCCAGCCGCCTAACCCTGCCGGAATGGTGACATTGAGTAGTCCGCTCGCGCGCAACAGGTCTCTTTCAGTCTTCGCCGTGCCCCCCCGCTTATCGCGTTCAACGGCGGTTTGAGCAAATGCTGCAGCCAATTGATCGGCAATCTCAAAAGCATGTTGCCGGGGCGGAACATTAACTGCGATGTGATTCACCGTAGAAAGCACTACAGTCCTCCTCTGTCGTCAGGCATGTGGCCCCACACTCCGCGCGTTTGCCACTGCTGCTCCAGCAGCACCTCTGCTGAATTGGTGTTGCTATAGCAGCACACCCCTATTGGCTTAACCGCCTGACATTGGCTGTAACCGCGTGAAAACTTTAAATTCAGGGACATAGCCGCACCCCTCTGTTGGCACGACAATTGCCAAAGCTCATGTGGAGTTCAGTCCTCCCCGGAAAGAGACCGAAAACATGGAAGTCTTCTGGTTCTTACCAACTCACGGCGACGGTCGTCACCTGGGCACTGCCGAACAGGCGCGAACCGTCAACTACGGTTATTTGAAGCAGATTGCTCAAGCGGCCGACCAGCTTGGGTTTCAAGGCGTGCTACTGCCCACCGGCCGGTCGTGTGAAGATGCTTGGGTGGTGGCGTCAACTCTGGTCCCGGTGACCACCAAGCTCAAGTTTCTGGTGGCGATTCGTCCCGGCATCACTTCTCCCACGGCTGCCGCGCGAATGGCTGCAACGTTCGACCGGCTTTCCGAGGGACGGCTTCTGATCAACGTCGTTACGGGCGGCGATCCTGACGAGGCGCTCGGCGACGGCGTTTTTCTCACGCACGATGAGCGTTATGAAGTGACAGAAGAATTTCTTCAGATCTGGCGCGAGGCGGTGGCGGGTAAAGCGATTTCGTTGAATGGAAAGCACCTTCATGTGGAGAATGCAAAGGTCTTATATCCGTCGGTGCAAAAGCCGCATCCCCCGCTCTATTTCGGGGGATCTTCCAAGGTTGCTTACGGGTTGGCGGCGCGACAGGTGGATGTTTACCTCACTTGGGGTGAACCACCGCAGGCAGTTGAGGAAAAGGTTGCGACTGTGCGACGTATGGCCGAGGAACAAGGGCGCTCAGTCAGATTCGGCATTCGCCTGCACGTCATCGTTCGCGAAACGGAGCAGGAAGCATGGGCCGCGGCCAATGATCTGATTCGCTACGTCGACGACGACACGATCGCCAGGGCGCAAAAAACATTCGCCCGGTTCGACTCTGAAGGACAGCGCCGCATGGCAGAATTGCATCGCGGCGGCCGCGAAAAACTGGAAGTAAGTCCCAATCTCTGGGCAGGCGTGGGCCTGGTGCGCGGGGGCGCCGGCACGGCGCTGGTTGGCGATCCAGCCACCGTAGCGAAAAGAATGCAGGAGTACTCCGACCTGGGAATTGAAACCTTCATTCTGTCCGGTTATCCGCATCTTGAAGAGGCGTATCGCGTGGCTGATCTGCTGTTTCCACATCTGCCGCTTTCATCGAAAGCGAAAAAATCAGTTGGAAACGTCACGGGCCCGTTCGGAGAACTGGTCGCGAACGAACATCAGCCGCGCACGACTGCAGCGACACCGGTCCCTGTGCAACAGAGTTAGCCACGTGCACGGGTCTACAAAGGGGGAAAGTTGAACAATCAGAAGAGGCCAAAGTTCGCGCTTGTGGCCGCTGTTTTGATCCTTGCGGCGATGTTGCCGAGCTGCGGTCGCAAGGCTTCGGTTAAGCCCACGACCATCAGGCTCGACTATGCCTATTACAACCCCGTGAGCCTGGTGCTGAAGGATAAGAAGTTTCTGGAGCAGGATCTCGCCGGGGATGGCATTTCCGTGGAGTGGACACAGAGCCTGGGTAGCAACAAAGCGCTGGAACTGCTGAATAGCAATAGCGTCGACTTCGGGTCGACGGCTGGGGCCGCGGCTCTCATCGGAAAAGCCAACGGTAATCCGATCAAAGCTATTTATGTCTACTCCCGTCCTGAGTGGACCGCTCTGGTCGTTCGCAAGGACTCCCCGATCACCAAAATCGAGGATCTCAAGGGAAAGAAAGTGGCGGTGACGCGCGGGACAGATCCCCACATATTCCTGTTGCGCGCGCTTCACGAAGCCGGGCTGACCGAAAAGGATATTGAGATGGTGGTGCTGCAGCATCCCGACGGAAGGATCGCACTCGAAAAAGGAGACGTAGATGCCTGGGCGGGCTTGGATCCGATGATGGCGCAGACCGAGTTGCAGCGCGGCTCCCGACTCTTCTATCGGAATGTGAACTTCAACAGTTACGGTGTACTCGACGTGCGCGAAGAATTCGCCAAGCAACATCCCGCGTATGTGGAGCGCGTGCTGGCAGCATATGAGAAGGCTCGTATGTGGGCACTGCAGAACCCGGAGGATTTTCGCAAACTGTTTGCCACCGACGCCAAGCTCGACAACTCTGTTGTCACGAAGGTTCTGGAGCGCACCGACCTGACCAATTCGACGATTGGAGACAAGCAGCGACAAGTGATTATCGCCAGCGGCGACGTGTTGAAACAGAACAATGTGATCAACAGCAACACCGACGTGAGCGCAACGGTGAACAATCTGATCGATCCTCGATACGCGCAAGACGTGGTCAACAAAAATCTGGCGCAGAAATGAGCACCGCGGAACAGAACCGAGGGCTCGTATGGAAGGACACTGAAGCGGAATTAAAGGCGAAGCCGCCAAACAGCATCGGACGAATCTACATTCCAGATCGGCTTCTAGGCTGGATCATTCCCGTGAGCGTGCTGGTCGTGTGGGAACTCCTCGCGCGCCTCGGGGTGCTTCCACCCAATTGGCTGCCTGCGCCAACAGTCGTCTGCCAAACAATCTATCAGTTGGCCGTTGCGGGCGATTTATTCAAACACGCGGGAATGACAATAGCCCGCGTGGCGGTGGGATTTTTGCTCGGAGCAAGTGCAGGCACCTTGCTCGGTGGTCTCACGGGATACCTGCCGGTTGCTCGCAAGCTGCTTGATCCTTCGTTGCAGGCGTTGCGCAGTGTTCCCTCGATCGCTTGGGTTCCTCTTTTCTTACTGTGGCTGGGCATTCAGGAAACCTCGAAGATTACTTTAATCGCTCTGGGCGCTTTCTTTCCGGTTTATCTGAATCTCTCTGTTGCCATGCGACATGTCGATCCAAAGTTGCTTGAAGTTGGCAAATTGTACCGGCTGAGCAATTTTCAAATGGTTCGCCGGCTCATTCTTCCGGCGGCCTTGCCCGAGTACATCGTCGGGCTTCGCAGTGGATTGGGTCTGGCGTGGATGTTTGTTGTGGCTGCGGAGCTGTTGGGAGCGAGCAGCGGTATCGGATATCTCATGATGGATGGGGAGATGACGGGACGCGCGTCCATCATTTTAGCCAGCGTGATTCTTTTCGCCGCCCTGGGTAAGGCTACCGACTGGATGATGAATGCGGTCGGCCGCAGGCTTCTGGGCCACAGAGCTCGATGACGCCCAGCGCAACACCGGCAACGCACTCCTCCCCGACTCGGTTGGCGGTTGAGATTTATGGACAGCGATAGTTTTCGTCAAGGCGGCACAGTCGACATTCAAATCGCCCGCAAGGCCTTTGTGGGCTCCCAGGGGAAGCTCCTGGCCTTGAGAGACATTCTGCTAGCCATTAGTCCCGGAGAATTCGTATGCGTTGTCGGGGGCAGTGGCTGCGGGAAGACGACCTTGTTGAGAATCATCGCTGGTCTTGAGACCGAGTATGAAGGCGCCGTTTTCCTCGACGGGAAACGAGTCACAGGGACTGGCTTGGATCGTGGCGTGGTCTTCCAGGAGCACCGCCTTCTTCCCTGGCTCACGGTGCATGACAACGTCGCCTTTGGAATTGCCGGCCTTTCCCGCGCGGAGCGCGTTGCCAAGATCCGACATTACGTCAACCTAGTCGGGCTGGATGAGTTCGAATATGAATATCCTCACCAGCTTTCCGGCGGCATGTCACAGCGAGTGGCCATAGCCCGAGCGTTGGTCGGGCATCCTGAAGTTCTGCTGTTGGACGAGCCATTTGCCTCACTGGATGCGTTGACTCGAATGCGCATGCAACAGGAGATCCTGGGTATTTGGGAGGCTGAGCGAACGACAGTAGTGCTGGTCACGCACGACATCGAGGAAGCGGTGTATCTTGCAGACCGGGTTGTTATCATGTCTCCGCAGCCGGGCACGATTAGGAATGTCTTGCCGGTCCCTTTATCACGCCCGCGTGACCGTACGGATCGAGAATTTGTCCGAGTGCGCAAATCGGTCCATGATGAATTATTTGCTCCGGGCAGTATGGCACGCCTTGCCCTGGAGAATTCCTAACTGGCGAACGCATTAGGTAAGGATGCACCGTCGCTCGCAGCTACCGGCCGGTGGGCAACTCACCGCATTGCATCAGCCTGGCACGAACGATGTTCCGGCTAATGCCAAGCAGTCGGGCCGTCTGAACTTGGTTACGGTGACAGAATTCATAGGCTGTCCTCGTAATTGCCGTCTCGATCTCGGCATAAAGGTTGGGACGGCCATCTTCAAAAAGCGCGAGCAAAGCGTCATGCAACGATTTGAAGGGCTGAGCCGGACCTGTCGTAGTGGTTCGGAGCCCGAGGGGAGAAAGCCTCAAATCTTCCGGTCGAACTATATTTTCCCGGCAAACCAAGAGGGCGTGATGGATGACATTTTCCAACTCGCGCGTATTGCCTGGCCAAGAGTGCCCGCTAAGCAGGACATCGATCGCGTCCGCGCTCAGCGCGGGATCCTTAAGTCCCAGACGTTCTCCATAAACTCCAAGAAAGTATTGCGCCAAGGGCAGAATGTCCCCTTGCCGCTCGCGCAAGGGAGGAATGTGGAGCGAGGCAACCTGGAGCCGGTAATAAAGATCTTCACGGAAACGTCCCGCGGCAACTGCATCCTCCAGATTCACGTTGGTCGCAGCTACCACGCGAACGTCAATCGCAACGGGACTCCGCGAACCCAGCCGAACCACTTGTCGTTCTTGCAGTACCCTGAGCAACTTTACCTGCATGGAAAGAGGAAGATCTCCAATTTCATCCAGGAATAGCGTTCCACCGCGGGCCGCTTCAAACCACCCCGCCCGGGCTACCGTTGCTCCGGTGAATGAGCCGCGCTCATGACCGAACAGCTCGCTCTCTACCAGGCTTTCAGAAAAAGCCCCGCAATTCACCGCCACAAACGGGCCGCCGGCGCGCGGGCTCAGCTTATGCACGTGTCTGGCAATGAGTTCCTTGCCGGTACCCGTTTCCCCAGTGACCAGCACATTCGCCGCGCTGGGAGCGATCAAATGTATTCTCTCCAGTAGCGCCTTGGACTTAACGTCTTCAAACACTAGGGTGGACGCCCTCAGGCTAAAAGGAGCGACAGGCGGGCCGGGAAAGCTTAGAAGCGGATTGGGAACTGGCGATAGCGACATTGCACAAACTCTACTATATGCATCGACATGATAGTATACACAAGCGGTTCTGTCAAGCGAATGGCATCATCTGACATTGACGCGCATATTGTGATCGTGGCCCCGGGGCGTGGACCCGCTCCAAAACTGCGTCAATTGAGGTGAAAATGAGAGGAAAGGACTGTGCAGGAAGAAAATGAGGAGATCCACAAAAACTTCGGTGGCGCGGATCATCACGTCGAGGCTTCGGCCAGTTGAGTGTAGCGAGGCGGGTAAAGAGGAATGGAAGTACCGTGGATTCGGAATCCGCGAGCGCTCAGGTGTTGCTCTAATTCTCCTACAGCTTTCATCTCAATTCCTTTAAGCTGTGGCCGAAACCAGGGTGCATCCGCCCAGGAGCCACTGGCAGGATTCAGGATGGCGAATAACAAGTAGTCACATGGCCTTTTGCAGTAAATCTAATGTAAGCTGATTCAGCCGGACCGGATCAGCAATTTCCGAACCTTCGGCCACCAAAGCCAGCTCGAATAGTAGTTCAATGGAGTCACCTATAACTGGATCCTCACTATTAACCTTGAAGTGGTCATACAACCGTGTAACGATTGGATGATCCGGATTGAGTTCCATAATACGACGCTGTTTCGGACCGCCACCTTTTCCCTTCTGTAACAGGCGTTCCAGATGAGGACTGTACTCATGCTCCTCGGTCACAAGGCAGGCCGGAGAACCGACCAGGCGCGCTGATAGACGAATTTGTTTGACGTACTGATCCAGCTTTGTCTGACAGGTCTGAAGAAACTTTCCATATTCCTCTTCTTTTTTCTCGAGTTCCTCCTCGAGCTGTTTTTCCTCTTCCTCCGTACCCAGATGAACTTTTCCTTTGTTGACCGATTTCAGCCGTTTTTCCTCAAATTCATAGAGGTGTTGAACAAGCAATTCGTCTACCGGATCAGTGAGGTAAAGCACTTCGCAGCTTTTTTGCTTTGGGCTTTCAAGATGCGGAGAGTTTTCGATAACCTTACGCGATTCTCCGGTCAGATAAAGGATGTCGTTTTGCTCAGATTTCATTCTTTCAACGTAGCCTTTCAAGGTAGTCAGGGCTTTGGGATCATGCGACGACTCGAAAAGCAGCAGGGGGAGCAGTTTTTCCTTGTTTTCATACTCCGAGCCAACACCTTCCTTCAAAGCCCGTCCGAACTGGCCCCAGAACTGCAAGTACTTTTCCGCTTCGTTCTCCCGCATTTCTGTGAGTGCATCCAGTACTTTCCGCGTCAGCCACTTGCGAATCTGCGTTATGTGGCGGTCCTGTTGGAGTCTTTGGCGGGAAATATTGAGAGGCAAATCGCTCGAATCCACTACTCCTTTGATAAAGCGAAGATATCTGGGAAGCAGATCCTCACATTTCTCCATGACCATGACGCGCTTTGCATAGAGCCTGAGGCCTGATTCTCCAGCATGATAGAAAAGATCATACGGAGCCTTTGAGGGGATGAAGAGAAGTGCCTCATATTCGAACGTTCCCTCAGCCTTGAGCGTGAGCACTTTGAGCGGATCGGCCCCCTCATTGGAAAGTTGCTTGTAGAAACCGTTGTAGTCATTTTCACTGACTTCGGAACGGCTGCGAGTCCAGATCGGCTTCATCGAGTTCAACGTCTTGGTTTCGATCTTGATCTCCTTCGCCGCGTCCCCCATTTCACCCGGCTCCTGACTTGGGCCTTCGTAGATGATGGGGTAAGCAATGAAGTCAGAATACTTATGGACGATAATTGCCAGTTTCCACCGATCGGTATAATCTTCAATTCCGTTTTCGGCATCAGGCTGTTTGAGATGAAGAGTGATCTCTGTCCCGCAACCTGTCTTTTCGGCCTCCGTCAAGGTATAGGTGCCGTCGCCCGTGGACTCCCACCGGGTAGCGCCAGTTTCACCCGCGCGCCGGCTAATCATGGTCACTTTATCCGCTACCATGAATGCAGAATAGAATCCAACGCCAAACTGGCCAATGAATTCCGCAACCGCTTCCGCGGATGCCTTCTCTTTCATTCGTTTCCGTAATTCCTGGGTTCCGGACCGCGCAATCGTTCCAATGTTGTCCATTAGTTCCTGGCGGCTCATCCCGATTCCCGTATCGCTGATGGTCAGAATTCGTGCAGCCGGCTGCGGCTTGATCCGGATCTCGTATTGGTGATCGCTCAGAACCAAGTCGGGATTGGTCAGCGCTTCGAATCGCAGCCTGTCCAGAGCATCAGAAGCGTTTGAAATCAGTTCCCGCAAAAATATCTCTCTTTGCGTGTAAAGAGAATGAATCATCAGGTGGAGAAGCTGCGTCGTTTCAGCTTGAAATTGAAAGGACTCCACAATAGGGGCAGTTGACATAGACTCTCTCTCCTGAAAACGCAATTTTGGACCAATGCCCAAGTTCCTGCAGATCCGAGAAAAAACGATTTTCGCACTGTAACAAAAAGGGCTCCGGCGGTCGACTCCACTTTGAGAAACAGATTCTCTCAGACCCTCCTGTTACGCTGCGCCCTGGCCCATGTAATCAGGACCTGTTGCATTGTCGGGCGCAGGGAGTGAATCGGACAAACTCACTTTGCGATAGCTGTTAGTTTAAGGAGTCTCAACTTTGCTGAAGTTGCGTATAGGGGGGGCACTGCCCGCGTAGACATTCTGCGACGTCGAGTCCAAGAACACTCGCAAAGTTTGCTCCCTCCCTATGAATAAAGAAGTGATCTCCGGGAAACGTTCGCACCTTGCAACCGGCATGGGTTTCTTTAGCCCAGGCAGAGAGACTTTCGACAGGAACGTTGGCATCCTGTAGTCCGCCGTATACGGTGATGGGACAAGAGAGAGGCTGGGCGGCGGAAGCGTATTCATAAGTGTCCACTATTTCAAAATCGGCCCTGAGCACCGGCAGGAATAGTTCTCTCGTCTCGGCGACTTGAAACAGTTCTTTGGGAGTGCCGTTGAGCTTACTCACCTCGGCAATGAACTCCTCGTCAGGAAGATTGAAGGTCGCCTGTTTAGAGCTGGACATCTGAGGAGCACGTCGACCTGAGAGGAAAAGCTGCTGGGGTCCAACCCCGTGTCTCCTGCGAAGCTCCCGGGTAAGTTCAAAACTGATGACTGCTCCCATGCTGTGCCCATAGAAGGCAAATGGATGTTGCAGCTCATCGGTGATGACGTCCGCAATAGCTTCGACTAGCGCGTCCAAACGCTTAAAGGGCGGCTCGCCCATCCGCCTACCCCGGCCCGGCAAATGCACTAAGCAGAGATCGACGTGTTCAGCAAGACGACGCCGCCAACTGCTGAACATTTGGGCACTGCCTCCCGCGTAGGGAAAGCAGAACAGTCGAAGCGACTGCGCTCCCTCAAGTGAGATGTGCTCAAACCACAGTGAGCTGCAATGGCAGGCAGGTTTGCTCATCATGAGATCGGAAAGAAACGTCGTGCGCAGGGGTCGATTCAGTGAGGAGCAGATCATCGCCGTACTGAAGGAATCAGACGCCGGAGTGGAAACCGGAGAACTTCGCCGGAGGCACGGGATTGCGCGAGCATGTTTTTACCGGTGGAAGAGTAAGTATGGAGGGATGGAAGTGAGCGAGGCAATGCGGCTGCGAGCGTTGGGGGAGGAAACCGGCAGCTGAAACGCATCGTGGCCGAACAGGCGGTGGACATTCGGGTGTTGAAGGCGGTCGTCGCAAAAAAAAGGGACCGGAATTCGTAAGCTGTGCGGTCGATTCAATGGGCCTACGAGCACGGCCTGCAGTGGCAAACGATCCAACTTGGACGACCGATGGAAAATGGCTACGTGGAGAGTTTCAATGGGCGGTTTCGTGGCGGGTGCCTGAACGAGAACGGGTTCACCGATCTGGCCGACGCGCGGGAGAAGATCACGCAGTGGAAGCGCCGACCGCCATTAGCAGCCGGATTATTTGTTCTCATTGGTACTGAGAAACGAAGTATTTGTTAGGCAGCCACTAACTGCACACTGCTGGGATCAATGTTAACAACGACAGATCTCATCAGCATTTCGATAGAAATAACCAACTGATGTCGTTTGTTGTTGCCGATTATTACACCAACTACTCCTGCCAGTGGTCCGTTTTCGATCCGGACCCTATGACCAACATGTTGAAAGGGACATGGAATCGCTTCAGCATTGCCACTTGAAAGTGTTTGTAGAGCGGCCAGTTCCGCTTCACTAAGTGGATACGGTTTACCGCCAAAACTGACGGTGCGAATGACGCCGTAAGTTGTGACGGCCAGGTTTTCCGCATGATTATAGAGGCGGCAAAATACGTACCCTGGGAATAAAGGCACTTTTAGTATCTTTACTCGGTCGGACCATATTCTTTTTGCATTGTATGTCGGTAATAGGTTGTCGATGTTCTTTGATGTCAGGACCCGTGCAACCCGCGTCTCCATTTTAGGAATGACCTGTACAGCAAACCACGAATTGGAGACGACATGTGACACCTGTTTTTTGTTCCCGCTTTTGAGTGACTTAGATAGACAGGCTGCCGCCTTTGTAAGACCCAAGTTGCATAGCGTACTTGACTGTGCGTTTTACAAACGAGCCATCTAACGCGCAGGAAATGGTCTCGCTCAACACACACCCGACATTATCAAGAGGTGGCGAGTCACGTCGGGAAACTCTTTGCTGAAATTTTCGGTATTGTCCGGTGAAATATCAGATTTGTAAAAGAAAACTTGGCGTGTTCCAGAAACCGAACTAGAGGACATGAGTTGCTGCCATCGAGATTTGGAACAACTCCTTTTGACAACGGCGCTTAGCAGATGCCGACTTACTTGTCCTAACGGATAGAGTTCATTGGCATGGTCGGCAGGAAAGTATCTGCTTTTGTTACGAAATCAGAACTTTGTCGCTCTTCCGCTTTGTTGAGACCGAAAAACGCCTGTCGGCTTTTGTTGTGAGACTGTGGAGTTCCGCCGCGCATTGCACGCAAGTGGGGCTCGCGGTCAGCGGTGCTCCGGGGCGATGGTTACGGGCGAATATTTCTATACCATGCGGCCTCGCACAGCGAACCCAGCCAGCCGCGATGCCGAGCGGCGCACGAACTGCTTGGAACCTCACACGCAGAAATAGGCGCTTACTTGCTGGGATTGCAGGCATCCCCAACCTCGCGGTCGAGGCCATCGCGCATCACCACCATCCCACCCGTATACCGCATTCTGGCATCGACCCCACGGTCGCGGTTTATGTGGTAGACCTTTTAGACCACGAACTAGATGCTCATCCGCAGGATGCGGCCGGACTTCAAATCGAAGAGCATGATCGGGCTTGCCTTGAGAAGCTCGGACTCTTGCCACGGTTTGCGGAATTCCGCGCTTGGCGGCCCAAAGTCGAAACTAAGCGGCGAGCTTCCGCAAACTTCCGAACAGACTGATGAGCGTGTTTCGGTCTGGCCCACCTCCTGAGCAGACAACGAGTTTATTCCATCGGAAGGCCGACGTAATTTTCAGCGAGCGTCTTGGCCGCGGCGCGGGAACTGGTCACGTAATCCAGTTCGGCGAGTTGGCGGCGATGGTCGAAAGGATTCTCCTCTGGGAAACGATGCAGCATGGAAGTCATCCACCACGAGAAGCGTTGCACTTTCCAGACACGACGCAGGCAGACCTCAGAATAGTTATGGAGCAGGTCATAGCTTCCAGTGGAATAAAAATGTTTGAGAGCCCGCGCCAATATCTGAACGTCGGCGACCGCGAGGTTCAATCCCTTGGCTCCAGTCGGCGGAACGATGTGCGCCGAGTCTCCCGCCAAGAAGAGCCTGCCGTATTGCATGGGCTCGACCACGAAGCTACGCATGCCGGTCACGCCTTTCTGCAGAATCTTGCCTTCCGTGAGCGTCCATCCATTCGAAGCGAGACGAGTCTGAAGTTCCTGCCAGATCGTCTCGTCGCTCCACAGATCGATGTTCTCGTCGGGCCGGCATTGTAGATATAAGCGGCTGATGTTGGGCGAACGCATGCTGAGCAAGGCAAAACCGCGATCATGGTAGGTATAAATCAGTTCATTCGAGGAAGGCGGCGCTTCGGCCAAAATGCCAAGCCATCCGAAGGGATACTCCCGATCATAGTGAGTGAATATCCCGGAGGGAACGCTGGGCCGGCAGATGCCATGAAAACCGTCGCACCCCGCGATAAAGTCGCATGTCAATTCACACGCGTCTCCATCTTTCTGATATCGAATCTTCGGCTGATCCCCATCGAAGTCATGCACGCTGACGTCTTCAACCTCAAACAAAACCTGGCCGCCGGTCGCGATGCGGGCGTTGTTCAGGTCTTTCAAAACTTCGTGCTGCGCATAAATCGTAATTCCCTTTCCCCCGGTAAGTTCCTGAAAATCAATTCGATGACCGCGCCCTCCGAAGCGCAACTCGATCCCATGATGAACCAGGCCTTCGCTCTTCATCCGCTCCCCGACACCCATTTGCGTGAGCAGGTCAACCGTTCCCTGTTCCAACACGCCCGCCCGGACGCGCTGCTCGGAATATTGGCGGCTGCGATTTTCGATGACGACGGAGTCGATCCCCTTCAGATACAAAAGGTGAGAGAGCACGAGACCGGCGGGTCCCGCGCCAACAATCCCGACTTGCGTTCGCAATGAAACCGGCACCGATCGAATATCCCCACGCGGCCCGGTCGTGCCCGGGACGATTGTTGACGTTGGCTCTAGAAAGGATAATGCCGAGGAGTTGTCTGAATCGTGACCCAGCGCAACTCTGTAAACTCGTTGACCGCGGCTTGTCCTCCAAAACGGCCGTAGCCGCTGGCTTTCACACCTCCGAAAGGCATCTGCGCTTCGTCATGAACGGTCGGTCCGTTCACGTGACACATGCCTGAGTCGATGCGTTTTGCAACTTCCAGAGCGCGGGCGATGTCGCGGCCGAAAACCGCGGACGAAAGTCCGTACTCGGTGTCGTTCGCCAGGGTAATTGCTTCTTCCACGGTTTTGAAGCGAGTGATGGAAACCGAAGGTCCAAAGGATTCTTCGCGGAAAATCTGCATCTCGGGTGTAACGGAATCGACGATCACAGCCGGCATGATGGTGCCTTGCGAATCGCCACTCAGCAGAACTTTCGCGCCCCGCTCCACAGCATCTTTGACAAGCCCGCGAACGCGATCGACGGTGGACATGCCAACAACCGCACCAATCACTACCTCGCCCTTTCGCGGGTCGCCGCAAGGCAGACCCTTCACTTTGGCGACAAACTTCTGGGCAAAGGCATCCGCGACTTTTTCATCAACGATGATGCGTTCGGTGGACATGCATATCTGTCCCTGGTTCATGAATGCGCCAAAGGCGGCGGCATCCACCGCGGCATCGATGTCAGCATCGTCGAGAATAATGAGCGGAGCTTTGCCTCCCAGTTCGAGCAGAATCGGCTTCAGATGCCTGGCCGCAGTGACCGCAAGAATTTTTCCCACCCGGGTCGAGCCTGTGAAATTCACGCGGCGTACTGCTCGATGAGCGATAAGAGTTTCAACAATCGTTGAGGCGCTGGCGGCATCGTGAGTCAAAACATTAACCACTCCGTGGTCCAATCCCGCCTCGCGGAGCACCGTTCCAATCAGTCGATGCGTCGCCGGACAAACTTCCGACGCCTTCAGAATCACCGTATTCCCGCAAGCCAGCGGCACCGCAATTGCACGCACGCCCAGAATAACCGGCGCATTCCAGGGTGCGATTCCGAGCACAACGCCCACCGGTTGTCGAATGGAGAATGCGAGACTGCCGGAAATTTCCGATGGGATGACCTGGCCTGAGACCTGTGTGGTCATCGATGCCGCTTCCCGTAGCATTTGGGCCGCGAGGTAAACGTTGAAGCCCGCCCAGCCAGCGGTCGAGCCGATCTCATCCATCATGATGGAAATAAAATCGGCGGTACGAGCTTCGAGCAAATCCGCGGCACGCAGGAGCTTTTTCCTCCGTTCGTGAGGACCAAGCGCGGACCATGCAGGAAAAGCTTCCGCGGCGGCTTCCGCGGCTAGAATCGCGTCGTCGGCGCCGGCGGCGGCAGCGCGGGTGGCGACTTCACCCGAGATCGGGTTTTGCCGGACAAAGGTTGCCGCACTGGTTGCAGCGGCGTCGCGATCACCGATGAGAAGGTGCACTTCAGTCATGGCCGTCTCCTCTTCTTCGGATTTATCTTGCTCTTGCCGTCCATTTCCGTGAAAACGTCGGCTGCGATGTGAAAAGCGGAGTTCGCCGCCGGCACTCCGCAATAGATGGCAGCTTGCAGCAGAACTTCTTTGATTTCATCGCGGGTAACGCCGTTGTTGAACGCGGCTTTCACGTGCATGCGGAATTCCTCGCCGCGATTCAATGCCACCATCATCGCCAGCGTCAACAGGCTGCGAGTACGGCGTGGGAGGCCGGGGCGCATCCATATCTCGCCCCAGGCATTGCGAGTGATGAAGTCCTGAAAGTCGCGGTTGAAATCGGTGGTCTGAGCGACGGCTCGATCCACATGTTCATCACCCAGGACGGCACGCCGGACCTTCATTCCCTGCTGGTAGCGCTTGGTATCATCCATTGTGTTGTCCAGTCCGCATCGCGTTACGTCTGCTTACTCGGAAAGAAAGTTGCTCACTGCCTCGGTAAATGCATCGGCCTGTTCGACACTCGAGAGATGAGCCGCAGCCAGTTCGATCTCCTTAGCTCCACGAATTCGGTCGGCAAGGAAATGAGCGTCGGCACGCGGTATGACCGAATCGCTCCCGCCATAGATCACGAGCGTCGGAACGTCGATCCGCGCAACCGCTTCGCGCTGATCCATATCCCGGATAGCTGCGCAACATGCGGTATAACCTGCCGGTGTCGTATTCTCGAGCATCTGTTGTGCTCTGGCCACCTTCTCCGGGAAAGACTCACGAAAGCCCGACGTAAACCACCGCTCGATCACTGCAGCAGCCACCGATTTCATTCCCTCTTTGCACACAGTTGCGATACGTGCGTTCCACATTTCTTTTGTGCCGATGCGAGCTGCAGTATTGCACAGCACCTGTCGATGCAAACGGCTCGGCGCGTTAATTCCCAGCCAAATGCCGATCATGCCGCCCATCGAGAGCCCACAGAAATGTACACGGTCGAGGCGAAGTGAATCCAGCAGGCCGAGCACGTCGCGACCCAGTTGCTCGATCGTGTATTCGCCTGGCGTTACCGAAGACTGTCCGTGCCCGCGAGTGTCGTAACGCAGAATGCGGAAGCGCCCTTGCAACGCCGCCATCTGCGGCTCCCACATGGAGAAATCAGTGCCCAGTGAATTGGAGAGTACCAGCACCGGCTCGGTATCCCCTGTGAGCGCGTAATGCGTCCTCAATTCTCCGATCTCGACAAACGACATTCTTTGCCTCTCCCTGGCGATGACCGGTGGCCGATTATCGATGCTTGCGACTGGCATCGATCGCACGATTCACCAACTCTTCGGCGACGCCGAGGTAATTCTCCGGCGCGAACAGTCCGTCTAATTCCTCTGAGGTCAGCCGTTCGGTTACGGCCGGGTTTTGGGCGAGCACTTCGCGGAGATGCTCTCCCGATTCGCGCACCTGCCGGCTTGCTTCTTCCAGCAACATGTGAGCGGCGGTTTTGCCGAGGTGCGCCGCCAGCGCCATGGTGACAGCTTCGGCGAAGATCAGACCCTGCGTCGCGTCGAGATTGCGCCTCATACGCGGCGCGTCGATTTCGAGATGAGGGAGAATCGTCACCATCTGATGAAGCGCGCCCGCAGTCAGGCGCAAGATTTCCGGCAGCGTCTCCCACTCCGCCTGCCAATCTCCAAGACCACGTTCATCTTCCTGCACCATGGCGCTCAACATCGTACTGACGAGGCCGGGAACCCGCGTTGCTGCCGACAACACCACCGCTGCACTCACCGGATTACGCTTATGCGGCATGGTCGAGGAGCCGCCGCGGCCCTCGCCGGCGGGCTCAAGGACTTCTGCGATCTCGGTTTGCATGTGGAGCGAAATATCGCGGGCAATTTTTCCCAGAGTGCCCGTGCAGAGGCCCAGCACGGTCGCCACCTCCGCTACCCGGTCGCGCTGAGTATGCCACGGCATGGTGGGAAGCCCAAGTTGGAGTTCCGCCGCCAAAGCCTCGGCCACTTGCATTCCCTTTCCCCGCAGAGCCGCGAGCGTTCCCACTGCGCCGCCAAACTGCAACACCAGCACCCGCTTCCTCATTTGCGCAAAGCGGTCGCGATGGCGATTCATCGCGTCCAGCCATCCCGCAACCTTCACACCGAAAGTCGTCGGCAGGGCATGCTGCATGAGCGTGCGGCCAGCCATCGGCGTCGAACGGTGTTTCCGCGCGAGTTGCGCGAGGCCCACGCAAAGGGCATCCAGATCAGCTTCAAGGATGTCGAGAGCTTGGCGAACCTGCAGAACCAGCCCGGTATCGTTCGCATCCTGGCTGGTTGCCCCCCAGTGCACAAACTGCGCCGCCTCAGGATCGTCCTTCGCGACCAGAGCGGTGAGTTGCTTGACCAACGGTATCGCAGGGTTAAGCGATGCAGCCGTTGCAGCGGCGAGTGTGTTGACGTCAACTAACTCCACTCTGCACTTAGAAGAGATGGCCGAGGCTGCGGCGAAGGGGATTACGCCACAGCGGGCTTCAGCGCGCGCGAGCGCGGCTTCAAAGTCCAACATGCGCTGCAGACGCGCGGAGTCCGAGAAGACTTCGCCCATCGCCGCTGAGCCGAACAGTGGATCGAGCAAGGACATCCAGATGCTTACAACCCCAAGTCGAAGAATACCGTTTCGTCCGTCCCTTGCAAAACAACATTCCATTCCAGCGTACCGGAGTCGCCAGCTACTTTCTTCGCGATTAAAGTAGACCGCCTCGCCGGTTCAACCAGGCCGAGAATAAAGTCCGCGGCATTTCGTGGTTCATCGGGAAAATAAATTCGCGTGACCAGCCGCCGCAGCACTCCCCGCATGAAGACTGAAACCAGCAGATGCGGCGCTTGCTCCTTGCCGTCAGGCCCGGGCACCGGCCCGGGCTTGATCGTGGCAAAGCTAAACCGGCCTTCAGCGTTTGTCGGCACCCGGCCGTATCCCTTGAAACCGGGCTCCAGCACTTTGTCTTGCGTGTCTTCCGGATGAGCATATTTTCCGTTCGCATTGGCCTGCCAGATTTCCAGAATCGCATCCGGTACCGTAACACCGTCGCCGTCAAGAACTCGGCCCTGAATACTGACACGCTCGCCGGAAACACCTTCGCCTGCCAGGTTGTCACGGTAGAGCCACTCGAAGCCAATCTTGAAGAACGGGCCGACCGTCTGCGACGTAGTCGCCTGCAAACTCACTTATTCCTCCATCGGCGTGGCTTCACGCCCGCGCAAGATAAGGTCGAAGCGGTAACCCAACGCGTGCCCCGGCATCGTAGTTTCCCAATCGAACGCCGATATCAGCCGGCCGCGGGCTTTTTCATCCGCCGTGCAGTTGAAGATCGGATCAAACGGAATGAGCGGATCACCCGGAAAATACATCTGCGTCACAAGACGCGTCGCAAATGCCGGACCGAAGAGAGAAAAATGAATGTGCGCGGGCCTCCAGGCGTTGTGGTGATTGCCCCAGGGATACTCGCCCGGACGAATGGTGACGAAGCGATAGCGGCCCTCGGAGTCGGTGATGGCTTGTCCGCAGCCGGTGAAATTTGGGTCCAGCGGCGCCGCATGCTGATCGACTCGATGCAGGTATCGGCCTGCCGCATTCGCCTGCCAAATTTCCACCAGCGTATTCGGTAGAGGACGGCTGTTTTCGTCCAGCACCCGACCGTTCACGATGATCCTCTCGCCGAGCGGCTCTCCAGCGTGCCCGCGCGTCAAATCGCTGGCCTTCGGCGATACAATTTCTGGGCCAAACAACGGACCAGTCACTTCGGATAAAGTGTAAGGAATCGACACCTGCGGCTTGGTAGGCGCTCGCTTAATCGACGACACATACGGCGGATGCAGATGATTCGGTTGCGTGCCCTGAAACACCGGCCGATACGCTGCAACGCGGTTCATATTTTATCTCGTCACCGTTCCTGAACTCACAGACTCTATGCAAGGGCGAAGTCCGTGTCAAGCGCGCCAGAACGCTTCCCACGTCCATGCAGCGAGAACCTGATTCGCAAGCGTGGTGTATTATCTTGCAACACTTCGCCTGCTTCGTGAGGCGGTCGCCGCCGGGGAGAAACAAACGCCGTGACACTTGATAAACGGTTATTGCAGAGCCTGCCCAAAGTCCTTCTACACGAGCACCTGGACGGTGTGCTGCGGCCGCAGACTGTGATTGAGCTGGCGAGAGATGCCAAATATTCAGACCTACCTACCAACGATCCCACCGCACTTTCCCAGTGGTTCTTTCGTGGAGCGAATCAAGGCAGTCTCACAAAATACCTGGAAGGTTTTGCCCATACGATTGCCGTCATGCAGACCGAAGAGGCCCTGCAGCGGGTCGCCTACGAACAAGCCGAGGATCTGAGTCGAGATGGGGTTGTGTATTTCGAGACTCGATTTGCGCCTGTCTTCCACACCCACAAGGGATTGACTCATCAGCAGATCGTCTCGTCTGTATTAAAAGGATTGGAACGAGGACGAAAAGAATTTGGAATTTCTTCTGGATTAATCATTTGCGCGATGCGCAACATGAACACGTCGCTCGAAATGGCGGAACTCGCAGTCGATTTCCGCTCGCGTGGCGTGGTTGGTTTCGATCTGGCGGGCGAAGAGGGCGGTTATCCTCCCAAGAAGCACGTAGATGCTTTTCACTACATTCAGCGCGAGAACTTCAACATCACAATCCACGCCGGCGAAGGCTACGGAAAAGAATCGATCTGGCAGGCGATTCAATATTGCGGCGCGCACCGCATCGGGCACGGAACACGGCTCATCGAGGACATTGCCGTCGTTGACGGTAAGGCGGTGAAGTTGGGTGATCTGGCTCAATACGTTCTCGATAAACGCATCCCGTTGGAGATTTGTCTGCTGAGCAACGTACACACCGGCGCGACGCCCAGTTTGGCCGAGCATCCTTTCAAAATTCTTTATCAGGAAAAATTCCGCGTCACCCTCAACACCGACAACCGGTTGATGAGCAGCACAAGCATGACTCAGGAATTCGCAGCCGCAGCGGAAACTTTTGGTTTGAATCTCGATGATTTTGAGAAGATCACCATTAACGCGATGAAGAGTGCGTTCTTGCCCTATAAACAGCGCTGCGACTTCATTTATTCCGCTATCAAACCCGGTTACGCCAAGATCCGGGAATCGATCGGAGCCAAGACGTCTATCTGAATCTGTAAGCTACGGAGACTTCGTGTGCAGTTTGCCAGGTGGTCAATTCCCGCTCTCGTGCTGTCCATAGTCTGTTCACATTCCCTTGCTGGGCAGGCCACTTCTCCGGCTGCTCCCATCCGCATCAAGGTCGTCGTAGTGACTATGTTCGAACGCGGTGAAGACACTAGCGATACTCCCGGAGAATTTCAGCTTTGGGTGGAGCGTGAGCATCTCGACCAGGTTCTTCCACTGCCTTCGGGCTATCGCCACGTGCGCTTGAACAAGGACGGTGTACTCGGCATGGTGACAGGAGTCGGAACGGCCAGGGCCACGGCATCAGTAATGGCGCTGGGTCTCGACCCGCGTTTCGACCTCTCGAAAACATATTGGATCGTCGCTGGAATTGGCGGCGGAGACCCGGCGGACGTTTCGGTTGGGTCGGCCGTCTGGGCGGATCACGTTGTTGACGGCGACCTGGCGTTCGAGATCGATGCTCGTCAGATTCCGGAAAGCTGGCCGACTGGTTACTTGCCCCTGCGCAAGGGAACACCCTACGAGCAGCCTGCCGACAACTCCTACGGCGAAGTGTACGCGCTGAATCCGGAGTTGGTGGGCTGGGCATTTCGCCTTACGCAAGGCTTGCCGCTCGCGGATTCCGACTCCCTGCGCAAGTCGCGGGCGCGGTTTGCTGGCTTCCCAAATGCCCTGAAACCACCGTTTGTAGCGAGAGGCGATACGCTTTCGGCAAGCACATTCTGGCACGGCTCTAAGATGAACGAATGGGCCAACGCCTGGACTCGCTACTACACCAACGGCCAAGGCAATTACATGGTCGCTGCCATGGAGGATTCCGGCACGCTGCAAGCTCTCACGTTCCTGAGCCAGGCAGGGCGCGTCGATCTGCGCCGGGTGCTCGTGCTGCGCACGGTCAGCAACTACGACCGCGAAGCGCCGGGCGTGCCCGCAGCAGAAAGTCTGCAAGAGATGGTTTCCGGCAACTACTCGGCTTATATGCCAGCCTTGGAAGCAGCGCAGATCGTTGGAGACAAGGTAGTGCGAGACATTGTTGAGCATTGGGCGGACCGGGAATCCACCATCCCACACTCGCCATAGTCAAAGCTGAAGCTGACAAACGTCACTCAGACAGGACTCTGAGTGTCTCCGCCAGTACGAGTGTTCCTCGAACAATATCCTCCGGTGCCGCGTATTCGTCGGGACGGTGGCTATATCCATTGCGGCAGGGAATGAATAACATCGCGACCGGAGCGATGCGTGCGATGAAAAGCGAGTCATGATAAGCGCGACTCACCATGGAAAGGAATTTCGTCTGGTGCTTGCGGCAAGATTCAGAAAGCGCATCGATGATCGATGGAGCACAGTCCGCTGGCGCGTCGGCGTTCACCAACTCCCAGTCAATCGATACGCGCCGCTCCATCGCAATCGAATAGCAAGCAGTCTCAATCGTACTCATGACGCGGTCGCGGCGTCCCAGGTCGGTGTCTCGGAGGTCCACGCTGAGGCGAACCCGGCTGGGAATACTATTGACCGCGCCGGGAAATACGTCGCAGATGCCCACGGTCGCCACCGTGTCAATCGTTCCGCTGGTGCGTGCGGCACTCTCGATCGCCAGGATCATCTCGGCCGCCGCGCACAGAGCATCGCGACGATCTGGCATCAACACACCCCCGGCGTGTCCGCCCGAGCCCTTAATCAAGATGCGAAGACTCGCCGGCGCCGCAATTTTCGTGACTATGCCCAGAGAAATTTGCTGGCGTTCCAACAGCGGCCCCTGCTCAATGTGCAATTCGACGAATGCCTTGTAGTAGTCACTCGGCAACTTCACTTGTTCGAGTTCGCCTCCAAATCCAGCCGCACGGCGAACCTCGTCAAGTGCGTTCCCATCGTTATCCTTTAGTTTCCTTGCCGCATCAGCGGAAAGCGTGCCGGAGAGCAGCCTGCTCCCGATACAACCGATTCCAAAACGCGTCGGCTCTTCGGAAGTGAAAATAAGTAGCTCAATCGAATGCTTCGGACGGAATCCATTTCTCTGCAGCCCGCGAATCGCTTCCAAGCCTCCCAGCACTCCCACCACGCCATCGTATTTCCCCGCGTTCGGAATCGCGTCGATGTGCGAGCCCGTGCCAACAACTGGCGCGGCCGGGTCAGAACCTTCCCAGCGTGCAAAGGTATTTCCGGCGGCATCCTGTCGCACCGCGAGTCCAGCCTCCTCGCAATGCGCCATCATCCACGCCCGCGCTTTGAGATCGGTGGGAGTAAAAACGATTCGTGTCACCGCTGGAGCTTCCGCGTCAGAAAACGAGGCCAGCGTTTCGATTTCTGACAGCAGTCGATCTCCGTCGATAGCCAGAGTCATTGCTACAGGCCCGCCAGGGGATGCCGGTTCCAATCTTTGTAGATGAGATATTTTGCGGGCGCTTTGCCGATCGCTCCAAACCACTGCGGACACCACGGTCCCATCCAGATGAAATCTCCCGCTGTCACCGGATACCACGAGTCACCGAGCCGGTAGATTCCGCCGCCTTCGAGCATGATGAGCCCGTGCTCCATCACATGCATTTCCACCATGCTCAGCGAAGACCCCGGCTGGTAGACCATCGTGTTCACGGCAAAGTCGAAACTCATCTCATCGGGAAGCAAACACTTGACCTGCAGGCTGGAATCGTCTCCGAGGGGATGCGAAGATATCGCGTCCTCGTTCGACACAATCAACTTCGGCGGCGCAACCGACGGAAGAGCCTGGTAGAGCTTCTCGATTACGGCGACGCGGCTCACCCGTGTCGCCACAACCCGGTGCTGCACTCCAGCGGGGAGATAGGCGTATCCGCGGCCACCGAGCGCGCTCGTCTTGCCATCCACTTCTAGTTCCACACCGCCCTCAATGACGAAGATGAAGCGCTGCGCCGAGGTGTCACCCAGTTCTCCCCCAGCTTCAAATTCGGCGGTGTACTGCGTGAACCTGGCGCCTGACGCCGGGCCTACATGCACAATCGCGGAGCACGCCTTCATTCCCGGCAGCGTGGTACGCACAAAAGTATCTGCGGTCAGAAGCAAATGATTCGGCTGCTGCGAACTTCGGGTCCGGCCAAGATTATGCACGGTTTATCCTTTTCTGAAATTCGGGCGAAGCGGCAAGCTGATCGAGAAGATGCAGCCCGCACTCGATCGCCTTCTCTACATCCTCAACTGCAATCGATTCCGCAGGGTCGTGGCTGATTCCACCCGGAGACCGCAGAAAGATCATCGCAGCAGGAATTTTTTCAGCCACAATCATGGCATCATGACCAGCGCCGCTCGTCATCCGATGCGGCTTGCACCCAGTTTTGCAGATTGCCCGTTCTATCTCCTCAACGAGGACTGAATCCATCGCCACTGCTCGCTGGTCTAACAACGTAGTCTCCGTCACCGACAATCGGCGGCGTGCCACAATTTCCCGAGCTTTGCCGATGAGATCCTCCACGGCGCGCAATCGAATGTCGTCGGACCTGTGACGAACGTCAAGCGTGAGCCGTGCCTCGCCCGCGATCACGTTCGTCGCTCCGAGCTTTACTCCGATTTTTCCGACCGTCGCGACCAGACCATGAACTCCCCGAGCCGCTTGTTCTACGGCGCTAATCCACTCCGCCGCGCCAGCAAGCGCGTCACGGCGAAGATGCATCGGCGTCGTGCCCGCATGATTCGCGCGGCCACAAAAGATGAACTCCAATCGACTCTGCCCGGCGATGGCTTCAACCGCCGCGAGCGGTTGATTCAGATTCTCCAACACAGGCCCCTGCTCGATGTGAAATTCAATATAGCCCAAAGCGTCGCTCTCCAACTCAGCCTGTGGAATCTCCTCGGGATTCAGCCCAAAGTTCTGAATCGCCTTCCTCACGGAGATGCCTTGGGCATCCTGCGCGTCCAGAAGTTCCCGATCCAGCCTGCCGACCAGCGCACGGCTGCCGATGAACGGAATGCCGAAGCGCACTCCTTCCTCCTCGGAGAAACCAAGCACCTCGATACCAAAAGCAAGCCTGCGTCCGCGCAACTCCTCCAGCAACGCGAGGGCGAGCACGACCCCCAAAACTCCATCGTAAGCGCCGGCGTTCGGAACTGTATCGAGGTGAGACCCGATCAAGAGGCGCGGCGCTTTCCGCTCAGTTCCCGGATAAAATCCACACAGATTTCCCGCCGCGTCCACTCGCGCGTGAACGCCTAGCAACTCCATCCATCGAGAAATTTCCCGGTGGCAGTCACGCATCGGTGAAGACAAAAACGTTCGCCGCGTGCTGCCTGGATCCTCTGTAAACAAAGCGAGGCGTTGACACCGGACGATAACTTCTTCCGCGCGAGCTGTGATCTCACTTGTCCGCACTAGATTCTATTCTGTCGATGAATCGCGCACTGCTGCAGCTTAAGCCTCGCGAATAATTTTCGCCGCCGCCCAACCGAGCAAAACGAGGCCCACAAGAACTTCCCATCCGTAAGTGTTCCCGTAAGTCGCGACGGGAAAGTGACTGCTGATCATGATAAAGGCCACCGGGACCGCCATGAACGTATTGTGCTTGGAGCGCAGCTTGGCTTGCGCTCCCAGTGCCGCGTCGAACTTTGTTCCGGCCGCAGCCGCAGCGATCATTTTGCGCTGCGAGGGAAGAATTCGAAACCAAACGTTGGCGGTCATGATTGTCCCCATCACCGCCCCAACGTGGATATAAGCCGCGCGTCCGCTGAACACACGCGACAATCCCCATGCCAGCACGGCAATCATCGCCAAAGAGAATACAGCAAACATGGCTTCCGACTTGCCCAAAGCCGACCGCACCGCAAGATCGTACACGAGCCACCCTCCAACCAGCACAGCCAGTCCGATGGCAGCGCCGGCTGCTTGAGAAATGTTGGCCACGTCCGCGTCAATCAGTCCGCTGCTGGAGTAATAGACGAGAAACAGCAGCACCATTCCACTCAGCCACGTCATCAACGCTTCCCATCGAAACCAATGCACCTGCTCGGGACCGACTTTCAGCGCTGTTTGTTTATCGACGGTGTAGAAACCGCCGCTGTGCACCATCCAGACTGACGGGTTTGTGCCGTCCGCGGAGGCGTTCTTCGCGAGCTTGCCGAATTGGCCGTCCAGCCAGGTGAAATAGTAGGTTTGGCCGACCCACATGATCGCGGCAAAAACGTGAAACCAGCGCACCAGCAGATTCAACCATTCGCGGATTGACGAGGTCACCTGATCGACTCCATCTAGCGAAGCGTTTGCCCTCAGCTCCCCCGGTAAGTCGTATACCCGTTCGGACTCAGGAGCAGTGGAATGTGAAAATGCGATTCGCCATCTCGTATTTGAAACGTCACTTCCACAACGGGATACAGTGCATCGAGCTCCTTCAGTGCGAAATAGCTCCCAGTGTTAAACATCAAACGATAGACCCCCGCGCTAAGCTCCTCGCCTTGCGGCAGCAATTGGGCGCATCTGCCATCGTGATCGGTGCGCGCCGAGGCCAGCAATCGCCAATCTCCCGGCGCGTACTGCTTCTCCAGCCGCACCGGCACGTCCCTCGCAGGCTCGCCGTAAACCATATCGAGGATGTGGGTTGAAATCCGTTTCATCCCTGAAGCCATTTCTTCAGCCGGATCTGCGTGATCTGCCGCTGCTGTTCGGCTCCTTCGTGAAGCTCGGTCTCAGCGTCATTGTTTAGACGCCGGCGAAGAATTTCCAAAATCTCCGGCGCAGACTTCCCCGTGGCGCACACAATGAAGATGCGATCGAAGCGCCTCTCGTATTCTCGATTCGCCTCCATTAGAGCCCTCTTCACGGCAGCCGCGGCATCCTCCACGCCCCGTTGCTCCTGCGCCGACCATTCTACAGACTGATCTGGCGAAGTTACCGCCGGAGCCTCGCTTTCCGCAGAACGCGCCCGCGATTCTCCGATTCGCGGATGACTACGGAACGCCTCCATCCAGTCGGATCGCGCCAGATTGCGCCAAACTTGGTCTGACGCAGCCAGCAGCGCAGCTTCATCCGCGAAAGGTCTTCCGGTCACCATCGCTTTTGCCCAGACCCTCGATCCGCAGCACGGCTGAATCACGCTGATGGCCTGATCGACTGCAAGACGATTCCAATCCGCGAGAACATCCTTCACTCCGACGCGTGCTCCCCTTTGATCCGAGCTCAGGCGATTCAGGAACTCCACTACAAGATTGCCCGCCACGACCGAACGATATCTCGCAGTCGATCGAATATCGTCGATCGGCCGTATCTCAGCGGCTGCGGACGTTCTCGCCAGAAGCAAGAGATCAGAATCGATCGCTTTTCCTCTCACGGTCCGCTCCGTCTCAATCAGCCGCAGAGGAACCGGCGCCACGCTTCCCATCGCGATGCGAACATCTTCAACCACGCCGCCCCCAACGAGGCCTAGCGCGGCGATACACAATTTCGCAATCGCCTGTGCATTCCGGGCTCCCACCTTGCGGCTGTAGCTGAAATATTCGGAGAATCGCCGAGGCAGGCACAGCGCTTGAACCAGTTCATCCGGCGCAAGCAGCGTTTTCTTGTAGCCGGTATGAAAGCCTTCATAAGGTAGCCGGCGCTCACCTCGGACCGACACTAGAGCCAATTCCGCGTCGTACGCCAGCAGCGCAGGCAGCGAGTCCGCGGCCGGCGACGCGTTGACGATGTTACCGCCGATCGTTCCTCGATTCTGGTTTGCGACTCCCCCCGTACAACGCGCCGCGCTATGCAGGAGCGGAAACTCGCGTTCGATAACCTCGTTTCCGCTGAGATCCGTATACGTGCATCCCGCACCGATGCAAATCTCTCCAGCCGTGACCTCAATGGACCTCAACTCCGGCAGATTCCAAATGCTCACCAGCTTCCGCGCCGAAAGTTTTCCCGCCGCGTATTGCACCATCACATCGGTGCCTCCCGCAATCGGAAGCCACACGCCCGGTTCCTTTGCCAGCAACGATACAATCGCCTGCACACTGCCGGGCGCGATCAACTCGTAATCGGCGGGATTCGATCTCATGCCGCCGTCCTGCGGCGCGCCGCTTCCATCACGGCTTCCACAATCTGGCTGTACCCCGTGCAGCGGCAGAGATTGCCGGACAGGCCTTCCCGGACTTCTTCGCTCGTGGGTTTAGGATTTGTGTTCAATAAATGGCAGGCGGCCAGAATCATCCCCGGCGTGCAGATGCCGCACTGCGCGCCGCCACATTCGAGAAAGGCCTCCTGCACAACGTGCAGAGTTCCCCCCGCAGCCAGTCCCTCGATCGTAACCACGCTCGATCCGTGAACCTGGAGAACCGGCACGAGACAGCTATTCACTAGCACTCCGTCCACCAACACCGAGCACGAACCGCACTCGCCTTCTCCGCAACCCTCTTTTGCGCCGGTCAATTTGAGTTGCTGACGCAACACGTCGAGTAGCCGCTCCATCGGGTAAGCATGCAGCGTCCTCAGCTCGCCATTGACCGTGAACGAAATCTCGACCTTGGCACGGCCGTCGCGCGAATCGCTCATCGGACCCCGCCTATGGATTCCGCGCCGCTGTCGCTATACCCAGACGATGCCGCGAGCCCATCCAGGTTCAGCCCATCCAGGTTCAGACGATTCATGATCTCCTCCGGAAGCAGCGGAATCGAATCGAAACGAACCCCGAGCGCGTCTTCCACCGCGTTGAGAATCGCCGGCGCCGGCCCATCCATGGGCAGTTCCCCAATGCCCTTCGCGCCATACGCTCCGTACACATTGCCCAACTCTTCGAAGAGCACGCGAATCGGCGGCAGGTCACTTGAGGTCGGCATAATGTAATTGGTCATCTGGCTGTTCTGCATGCGTCCGTTCTGCCAAACCACTTTCTCATAAAGGCTAAATCCAATCGCCTGGGCCACTCCCCCGATGATTTGCCCTCTCGCAAACAGCGGGTGCAGAACTTTGCCAACTTCCTGAAGCGCGACGAAGTCCTCCACCGCTACGCTATAGGTCGTCAAATCAACCGTGACTTCCGCAACGTAAACCGCCCACGCAAAGGCAGCATAAGCTTCGCCGCGATACTTTTGATCGTCCCAGAAAATGTCGCTAGGCGCCTCGTACCGCGACCAGGAGCGGAATTCGCCGTGGGCAGCGACATAGCGTTGGCAGGCAGCGCGAAATTCGTCCACAGTGTAGGCATCGCGAAGCAGGTTGGACGAAATGAGCGTCTGTCTGATTCCCCACGCCGCAGATTGCACCAGTTTCCCCACCACCATGACCGTGCGCGACGCCACGGTTGGCCCGCTGTTGGGCACTTCCAAAGTATCGGGCTGAGCCATACTCACGCTCTCGTAAGACAAGCCGAGAGCTTCGGCGGCAATCTGGCTGAGAACCGTTTTCGTTCCCTGGCCAAACTCTGTACTCGACACCAGCACGCGCACACTGCCATCGGCACAGCCCTCTACCCCCACTACAGAACTCAGATAGCGCTCACCCGATCCGGTGAATCCCGCGCCGTGCAGAAAAGCGGCAATTCCCATCCCCTTCCGGAAGGTACCGGACTGATTCTCGTTCGCGAAGCGCTGCTTTTTCGAGTGATACTCCGAAGCTTCTAACGCGCGATCGAGCAACTTTCCAAGATCGATCGGTTCGCGCACAACCTGTTCTGTCGTCGTGGTCTGTCCCGGCTGCAGAAAATTTCGCCGGCGAATCTCGACCGGAGAAAGACCTACCGCCTGCGCTACGCGATCCATGTGCCGCTCCATGGCAAACAGGCTTTGTGGCGCTCCAAAGCCGCGAAAAGCCCCGTGCGGCGGTGCATTTGTAGCTACTGCCTTGGCGCGGATGCGAACGCTCGGCCAGTCGTACGGTCCCCCAGCGTGAATTGCCCCGCGCGAAAGGACTACTGAGGATAACGTTGCATACGCGCCACCATCGATCGTGAAGTCGATTTCTCCGCCCAGTATCTTTCCATCCTTGCTGACGGCGGTCCGGATTCGGGTGCGCGAAGGATGTCGCTTGGTCGTCGCCGCCATGTCTTCCATGCGGTCATAAATAATCTTCACGGGCCTTCCGGATTTCATCGCGAGCAGCGCTGCATGTGCAGCGATCATCGACGGATATTCTTCTTTCCCGCCGAAGGCCCCTCCGGTTTCCATCTGCACGACGCGAACCTTCTCCGCCGGCAGATCGCACAGCGCCATCAGCGCCTTATGAATGTAATAAGGACACTGCAGCGATCCCCACACCGTGATTCCCCCGGCGGCGTCGAAAGCCGCGATCATGCCGTTGTTCTCGATGTAAAGCTGCTCCTGCGCGCCGGTCGTATACTCGCCTTCCACAATGGAATCGGCTTTCGCCCAAACCCCATCGACCTCGCCTTTCTCGATTAAATAAGTTTTGAAGATATTGTCCTCGCCCCACACAATCTCGGAGCATCTCTCGCTTTCTTCAATCGTAAAAATGGCAGGCAAAGGATCATATTCGATCGTTATGGACTCAACCGCCGTCGGAAGAACATGTCGATCCGGATGAGCCAGCAACAGAATGGGCTCCTCCGGATGGTTGACGAATTCGTTTGCCAAACATGGTTGGTCGTCCCCAATCAACGCGATGCAATTTTTCCCCGGAATATCCTTCGCGGAAACGATCACAAATTCATCCCACGCAACTTTCGGCCCGAATGTAATTTTCCGTATCCGGCCGCGTGGAATCTGGCTGCGAACCGTCGCTCCGAAGAGCATGTTGGGCAGGACCATATCGTCGACGTACTGCGATCTTCCGGTCACTTTGTCGCGTCCCTCTTTACGGGGAACCGAATTGCCAACGATATGATTGCCGCTCGTCATTGAGTGCTTGTTGCCGCTAGTGCATTCGCGAGAATCTACTCAACCGCGCAAACGGTCGTCAGCACCCGCGCATGGCATAGTGCGGATGGCATAGTGCGGTTGGCATAGTGTATGACAGACTCGGTCGCAATGGAGTGGAAGTATTGTTAAGCGAAATCGAAAAGCCTCATGGCGTGGATCGAACCCTTGCATTCGCCACGTATTCGCGCCCGCGCGGCTCGCCGGGAAATTCTCCTTCAGCAAACACAGGGCTTCCCCGCAGATAAGTCGCCTTCACCACGCCGAGCAGCGTTTCTCCCAGATATGGAGAAACCGGATGTCGATAGTGCAACCGGTCCTCTGTCACAGTGAATTCGTCGTCAGAATCAAACACGACGAAATCCGCGTCGTATCCAGGGGCAATCCGACCCTTGCGCATCTCGCAGCCGGCCAGTTGAGCAGGGGCCTCGGCCATCCAGCGTGCCAAATCGAGCAGCGTGAATCCTCGACGGCTGGCCTCGGCCCACATCAGCGGCAGCGCCACCGAAAGACTGGCGATCCCGCCCCACGCGGTCCGGAAATTTCCTTCGGCAAGCCGCTTCATCGCCGGAGGACACGGAGAATGGTCGGTCACCACCAGATCAATCGTCCCATCGCCAAGGGCCTCCCACAATTTCTCACGATTTTCACGGCTCCGAATTGGCGGCGCACACTTGCTTAGCGTCGCACCTTTCGCGATCGCTTCAGCGGAGAGATGCAAGTAGTGCGGGCATGTCTCCACGCTCACCGGAAATCCTTCGGCGCGCGCGACGCGAAGTTCCCCGAGCGCGTGGCTCGTCGAAAGGTGGACGATATGCAAACGAAATCCGTACTCACGGCACAGCGATAGCATCAGCCGGATCGCAGCCACTTCCGCTCCGTCTGGGCGCGACTGCAGATATGTCGAGTAACAATTCCAGTCGGCGTTAACTAAAGCGTCCGTTGCCTTATCGATTGGTCCAGGAAGTTCCGCGTGCACCAGGAGCGGCAGCCCAGTCCGCGCGACATGCGGCAGTGCAGCGCGCAGCTGCGGCTCCGTCACCATGGTGAATCCGTCGATGCCAGGATTGATGAGAAAGCATTTGAACCCCCGCACTCCGGCGGCCGCGAGAGCTTCGACCTCACCTTGGTTATCGTGAACCACTCCGCCCCACGCCGCCCAGTCGACGCGGCATTTGCCGCGCGCAGCTTTCCGCTTAGCTTCAAGCGCAGCGACGGTAGTTGTCGCAGGAAGGCAGTTCAGCGGCATATCGACCAGCAATGTGTAACCGCCGGCCGCCGCCGCGCGCGTTGCGGTCTCGAAACCCTCCCACTCCGTCCGGCCCGGATCGTTGATGTGAACATGGGAATCGATCAGCCCCGGCAGAATCGCCACATCGCCGAAGTCGTGGATTCTGTAACCGTCAGCAGGTATTCGATCCGGTGAAACCACAGCCCGTATCCGCTCTCCTTCCACCAGAATTGCAGCCCCGCGGATTCCTTCGGGAGTCGTCACGCGGCGCGAGACGAACGCTTGCAAACTCAAATGTCAGCCCCTTCAAATTGGCGTACCGAGGCTGAGCGTATCCCGCTCGCCTCGTTTTTGCAATGATCGCGTCACCGGGATCAAATGAATTTTACGAACTTCTGTATCCCGGCTTATACTCGCTTCTCAGCCAAGCCGCTGCGAAAGAGTCCATGTCGACTGATTTGCGAGTTCGCGGGTTGCTGCCGCCGGCAAACCCTTGACCATTGCGCATCACTTGAGCGAACACATGGACAATCCTTTCATGGCCCGCGCCATTCAACTTTCACTCGACAACGTTCACTCCGGACGCGGCGGGCCTTTCGGCGCGGTCGTGGTGAAAAACGGCAACATCATTGCCGAAGGCGCCAATCAGGTCACTTCCACGATCGACCCCACGGCGCATGCGGAAGTGGTCGCCATCCGTGAGGCCTGCAAGAAACTCGGCGTATTCGACCTCGAGGGCTGCGAGATTTACACCTCCTGTGAGCCTTGTCCCATGTGCCTGGGCGCAATCTACTGGGCCCGCCTCTCTCGCGTTTATTTTGCCAATGCCGATGCCGACGCGTCCAGGATAGGATTCGACGACTCCCTGATCTATCGTGAACTCGCCCAACCGCTTTCGCAGCGCAAGATTCCGATGATTCAGATGATGCGGGAACAGGCGTTGGTGGCGTTTCGGGCGTGGGAAAACAAGTCTAACAAAATCGAATACTGAATCGGTTCGAGGGCCCACCAGGCTTCAGCCCTGAAGGATGCCCGGAGGATGCCCCGAGGATGATGGATCGATGATCGATCGTTATTTCAAACTTGCCGAGAATCAAACGTCCGTGCGACAGGAGATGCTGGGCGGCCTCACCACCTTCGTCACCATGGCTTACATCATCGTGGTGAACCCCCAAATTCTCGCTCAGGCGGGAATGCCCGTAGAGGGCGTGGTGTTTGCAACCTGCGCCTCCGCCGCAGTGGCCACGCTGGTGATGGGGCTCTACGCCAACTATCCCATCGCTCTTGCGCCGGGAATGTCGCTGAACGCCTACTTCACATATTCGGTTTGCCTGGCCATGCATGTCCCATGGCGCACCGCGCTCGCAGTGGTTTTTTGCTCGGGTGTTCTCTTTCTTGTGCTCACGGTGACGCGAGTCCGCGAGCAGATCGTCAACGGCATGCCCGACTGCCTGAAGCACTCAACCGCGGCGGGGATTGGAATGTTCATCGCATTCGTGGGACTGCGCAACGCCAAGCTCGTTGTGGCAAATCCAGCCACGTACGTAGGCCTCGGCAGCTTCGCCGACAAAGAAGTGCAGACCGCCTGCTTCGGCCTGATCCTGACGCTGATCCTCATGTCGCGAAAGTTCCACGGCGCCATCCTGATCGGCATCTTCGGCACCGCGGTGCTCGGGATTTTTCGCGGCATCACGCACTGGCCAGCCGCGATCTTCGCGATGCCGCATCCTTCCTCTACGTTCCTGCAGCTTGACTTTCGCGGCGCCAGCCACCTGGGTTTGCTCGAAATCCTGTTCGCCTTCCTGTTTGTCGATCTCTTCGATAACGTCGGCACACTCGTGGGAGTCTGCGAACAAGGCGGCTTCATCAAAGACGGCAAAATCCCTCGCGTCGGGCGCGTCCTGGTTGCAGATGCCGTAGGAACGATCGTCGGTTCATTGACGGGAACTTCCACGTTGACGAGTTACATCGAAAGCGCGGCCGGAGTTGCCGCCGGCGCCCGCACTGGCCTGAGCAACGTTGCCGTGGCCGCGCTCTTTCTGCTGGCCACATTTTGTTCTCCCTTGGCCGCGGCGATTCCAGCCTATGCCACCGCTCCCGCGCTGATTTTGGTCGGCGTATTGATGACGCAATCCATCGCGCAAATCGCCTGGCAGGAATTCAGCGAGGCGGTACCGGCATTTATCACCATGGTGGCTACGCCTCTCACCTTCAGCATCGCAACCGGCCTCAGCCTCGGCCTGATTTCCTACACGGTCGTGAAAATTGCGGCGGGAAAGATTCGCGAAGTAAATGCACTCGTTTGGATACTAACCGTGCTGTTTATTCTGCGTTACGTCTATCTGGCCGCAGCATAGAATCCGGGCCTGTGCGACCCGTGATGTAGAATCCGACCTCACCTTGAGAAAGGATCGCAGTCCATGACGCAAACCGCCACTGAACTTCCCCAGGCGACCGACTATGGTTTGCGGCGAGGGATTCTCTCTCCCATGGAAACACTGGCCCAGTCCGTCTCCACCATGGCTCCCACCACCACGCCGGCGGCCACGATTCCCCTGGTCTGCGCGCTTGCCGGCAACGCCACGTGGCTCGCGTATGCGCTTGCCACTGCGGCGGTGTTGCTCGTCGCACTTTGCATCGGCCGCTATGCTCGCATCTCGGCCTCACCGGGTTCGCTATATACCTACGCTTCGCTGACGCTGCCTCCCTGGCTGGGCGCGACCGTCGCCTGGAGCTTATTGCTTGCCTACGTCGCCACAGGATCGAGCGTGATTGGCGGTTTCTACCACTACGCGAACTTGTTGCTGCGCGATGCCACCGGCCACGTCTACTCGGCTGTCTTGCTGGCCCTGCTGGTCACCGGCGTTTCCATCTGGATCGCCTACCGCGATGTAAAGATTTCCGCGCGGCTGATGCTATGGATCGAAGCGCTCTCGGTGACCGTGATTCTCATCGTGGTGATTCTCTTGCTGGCGCGCCAGGGTTGGCATTGGGACCGGGATCAGCTTCATCTGCGCGGCATGACCGGCAGCGGATTGCGCCTCGGCCTGGTGCTGGCACTCTTCAGTTTCGTTGGGTTCGAAAGCGCGACCACACTGGGCTCCGAAGCGCGCAATCCGCTGCGGGCGATTCCACGCGCAGTCATTCAAAGCGCTATTCTCGCCGGAGCCTTCTTCACGCTTTGTGCCTACGCGGAAGTACTGGGCTTCCATACCGCGGGGCAAGACCTCGGTGCGAGCCAGGCTCCCATGCATGTCCTGGCTCAGGTGGCGGGCAGCCCCGTCCTGGGATTGCTGATCGATATTGGAGCGCTGATCAGCTTGTTCGCCGGAACCCTGGCCTGCATTACGGCGGCAGCTCGGGTACTGCTGCTCATGGCGCACAACGGGCTTGTCCACGGCTCTCTGCGCGCCACACATGCTCTCAACCAAACCCCCAGTCGCGCCGTTGTGATTACCGGTATCGCGGCGGTGCTCCCGGTGGTCGTTCTCGCGGCTCGCGGCGCGAGTGGCCTGGACGTCTACGGCTGGCTGGGCTCGCTCGCCACCTACGGCTTCATCGTCGCCTATGCGCTGGTTTGCGTCGCGCTGCCGAGATACTTGCGCGATCACGGCGTTTACCGCCCGGGGGCACAGATTATTCCGTGGTTAGCCGGAGCCGCCATGCTGTTGGCGCTTCTCGGCAATCTCTATCCCATGCCGGAAGGGCCTTATGGCAAGCTGCCTTACATTTATCTCGCATACCTGATCGCCGGGCTGCTGTGGTTTTGGTTTCGTGGACAAAACAAGACTGCGCAAGGTTAGGCAGCGCTTTCGTCCGGCCTCCTCCCGCGAGCTTACCGATAAGAATAACCAATCGGTAGTAAAGAAATTATTGCTAAATATAAGGCTTTCGTTCCGCGCTGAACTCGCGTAAATTGGGCAATCCTTATTTTTCGTGTAGCGGAGCAGAGCAAGCCATCTCTACTGCGGACGTAGTGTGAACAAAAATATCGCGCCTCACTGCCAGCCGGCGGTCCTGCATAAGGTACAGACAGACAGACTTTTTGCGAGGTCATGGATGCTTAACAAAGTCAGCGTACTTGCGCTTCTGTTTTTGTCCTCAATGTGGATGCTTCTGGCCTTCGCCCCGTGCGGCCACGCTCAGCAAACGCTCGGCGGGATCACCGGTACCGTCACCGACAAGACCGGCAGCGTTCTGCCAGATACCGTCGTAACCATCGTGGGCGACCAGACAAAGCTCACTCGCACGCTCACCGCCAACGCGAACGGCAGCTACGACTTCGTGAACCTGCCCATCGGCACCTACACGCTCACCTTTACCCATCAGGGTTTCCAGACCCAGAAGGTGCCCTCGATCACGGTTCAGGCCGATCGTACCGCGACCGTCAATGCCTTACTGCCCGTCGGCCAAGTGGGAACCGTCGTCGAGGTTGATGCCACACCTTTGATGAACGCGGTCGATACCACCAACGGCTACATTCTGGAGAAGGACCAGATCGATTCTGTCCCGCTGCCCACGGGAAGTTTCACCGGCCTGGCAATCCTTTCGCCAGGGGTCAACGCGGAGTTACCCAACGGCACCGGCGCAAACGCCGGCCTGGGCAATCAGCCCATTTGGGCCAACGGCCAGCGCGACACCAGCAACACATTTCTTCTGAACGGAGTCGATGCCAGCAATCTGTTCAACGGCAAAAGCACCAGCCAGGTTGCATCGGCGCGCATTGTGAACAACACTGGCGTGGCCGGCGCTTCCAGCACCACTGCGGAAATCATTCAAAGCACCGCATCCCCATACCTGGCCATCGGACAGGCTTTGCCGACGCCTGCCCCGGAAACCGTTCAGGAGTTTATGGTAAACACCTCGATGTATGACGCGCAGCAGGGGTCCACGAGCGGCGCCCACATCGACATGAGCACCGCCTCCGGCACCAATAACATTCACGGCGCTCTTTACGTTCATCGCGGAACCGATTGGCTGAATGCCGCACCGTATTTTTACAATCAGGACCCTAACATTCCCGACAACGAGAAGGTGCCCCAGTTGCACCGCTACACGGCCGGTGGAACTATCGGCGGTCCTATCATCAAGGACAAGCTCTTCGGCTTCGCCAGCTACCAGCACATTCACGTTTCCGATCTGGAGATTGGAACTTCACGCACGGCCGCGCCGTTCGGCCTTACCGACGATCGCAGCGCGGCGACCCTGGCGAACGTCGCCAACCAGGATTGGCTAACGGGTTGCGGCCCCCCTCCCGCACCTGAGACCTGTTTGACCGCAAGCAATGTCGATTCGACCGCACTCACCTTGTTGAACTATAAGCTGCCGAATGGCCAGTATCTGTTTCCGTCGGCAAATCCTAATTCATTTCCGACGGTCAACTTTCCGGAGAATGTTTTCCTTACGCAGCCGGCCTACTTCATCTCCGATCAAGCGGTAACCGATCTCGATTATCTGGCCGCCCCAAAAGATACTCTGTCGTTGAAGTATTACTACCAGCACGATCCCACTGCGGCGCCCTTCGGATTCTCCTCTGTCCAAGGCTTCACTCAACACCTGGACGCCGGGAGCCAGGTTGCTTCCATTACAAACACGCAATCGATCAGGCCGAACTTCAGCATCGCAGAGGTCTTCGGGTTCATTCGCGAAAAAGTCTACAGCACCATTGCTCAGCCCTTCACTCCTGGATCGATCGGCATCAATGCCTTCGGCTCTAACGTTTTTCCCGGCATCACCATCGTCGACGATCTGGGAAATGACGCCCCGGCAAACGTAGGCAATTGCACATCGAATCAGGACCCGGCTGCCTGCGGTCCGCCTTTCAACGGCGGTCTGAACATCGGCTCCACGGCAGCTTCGCAGGGCGCATTCACCGGCATCTTTCAGAACCGCTGGATGCCCTCCGCCAACGCGATTTGGAACCACGGCAGGCACACCATCACCTTCGGCGGAAGCTTCTCCTATACTCAACTCAACGCGCGCGACGATCGAACCAACTCAGGCATGATCGGCTTCAACAATTTCCTCGACTTCCTCACCGGCCAACCCATCGGCTATCAGGCCGACGGATTTATTACCACAACCTTCCTGCAAGGCGACGCCAACCGCTACTATCGCGCGCACGAATCGGGTTGGTATCTTCAGGATAAATTTCAACTTCGTTCGAACCTCAGCATAAGCGCCGGTCTCCGCTTCGACTATCACGGAGGTTTAACGGAAAAGAACGGTCGCCTTTTCAACTTCGATCCGGCGAGCTACGACTACGACGCGACCGATGACATCATCCAGTCGAACGGTTTCATTGTTGCGGGCAACAATCCACTCTTTCCGACCAAGGGCGTCAGCAATTCGACTCTTACCGGCCGCCAGTGGGGCCTCGCGCCGCGCGTCGGCATGGCTTGGAGCCCGAAGATGTTCAACGACAAGGTCGTGGTTCGCGCCGGCTGGGGCATGTACTACGATCGCGGCGAACTCTTCACTTATCTTTCTCCCGGGTTTGCCTCCGGCGTGATTGCGGGTGGTCCCTTCGGCGTCAATCAGTCTCCGCCGTGGGTGAATTCGCAGGTCTGCGCCACTCCCTACACCAACTGCCCCGGCGGATTTGAGAACCCCTGGGGCACCTCGCTCGGTGCGCCGCCCTCGGGCAATCCCGCCGATCTGTTTCTGCCCAACGCGAACGACATCGCCGGCGGCGCGGAGTTATTTTCGTTCGCCGATTACAACCGCGCCAACAAGCTGCCTTATACGCTGAATCAGACGCTCGATATTCAATGGCAGCCGCGTCGCGACCTGGCCATCGAAATCGGTTACGTCGGCAATCTCGGCCGCCATGAAATCGTTCCCCTGCCCTTCAACCAGGCGCAGATTGCCTCTCCTTCCAGTCCCATCCGCCCGGGTACGCCATTCGAGCAGGACTACACCTACGGCTACTCGGTGGTAGGACCATCCGCCTGCGATCCAAGTGTCTATGGAAGTTGCAACCCGATCAATTTGCCCAGCGCCAATGGCCAGCCGCCGCAGCCCTACCAGGAAACTTTCGAAGGCGGCAACGTCGATCTGCGTGTTCCCTACATCGGCTATTCCTCCGAGTCGGAGTCCTACACCGCCGCCGGCATCTCCGCTTACAATGCGCTTCAGGCGCACATTGAAAAGCGCATGAGCCATGGCTTGCAAGTCGGCACTTCCTACACCTTCTCTCATTCCACGGACGAGCAAAGCGCCATGGGCCTCTTTTACAACGGCAACAATCCTCTGAATCTGCATTCCGGTTACGGCCTCTCCGACTTCGACCGCAAACACGTTCTCAATTTCACTTATATGTACCAGCTCCCCGTGTTTTTCTCGGCGTCTTCGTTCAAAGGCAAGCTCGCCGATGGATGGGCAATTACCGGCCTCACCGTCATCCAGAGCGGCCAGCCCTACAGCGTTGTCGATTACTCCGGCGCAGTCGGCAGCATCTTCTACGGCGACAATGACGGCATCACGAATCCCATCGTTCCTCTCTCGGGTTGCTCAGCCAGGCAAGCCCTCACTGGAGCCACGGGTGCGGGCGCTACCCCTGCGCTGAACGCCAATTGTTTCGGTATTCCGTTGCTGGCCGAAGGCGCCTTGAACGGCGCGATTCCTTCGAATGATCCCTACGAGACGAACTTCATCGCTACTGGTCAGCGCAATATTTTCCGGCAGTCCTGGCAGAGGCGCGCAGACATCTCGCTGGTGAAGATAACTCAGATCACCGAGCGCTCTTCGCTGAAATATAGCTTCGATGTCTTCAACCTGACCAACACCGCGAGCTTCGATATTCCAATCGACGACGTGAGCCAGAACATCAACTTCAACGGCTTTCCCGTCGTCGGCACGCCGGCCACGTTAAGTCCCTGCAACACGAACTTCAGCGGATCGCTATATGTCTGCCCCACGACAGGCAGTGGCCTGGGCGTGACCAATAAAACCATCGGAAGCCCCAGGCAGATCCAGATGTCATTGAGTCTCCGCTTCTAGATCTACCGTGATTCGTATCAGGGCATCGCTTTAGCGATGCCACAACCCGTGCAGAATCGGTACCGGCTTTACAGGCTGCTGCAAAACTCGATCACGCCTTTGATTTTGGGTGGCGCAGCGGTTCACTGCTGCGATGTGTTGTCCATTTTCAACCGCACCTTTAGCCGCTGCGGGCGTCCGACCTACTCTTGCCCAATGTCTTCATTCCACACATCCGGATTCGCGCGAATATACTCGCCCAACAACGAAGCGCACTCCCCCGAATCAAGATCGATGACCTTTACGCCAAGCGAGCGCAGCCACTCCACGCCGCCCTCGAAATTTCGGCTCTCACCGACCACCAGCGTGCCAAATCCAAACTGCCGCACCAGTCCGCTGCAGTACCAGCAGGGCGCGAGTGTTGTCACCATAATGAGCTTGCGGTAGCTGCGCTGCCGCCCCGCGTTGCGGAAGGCGTCGGTTTCGCCGTGCAGCGAAGGATCGCCGTTCTGCACACGGCGATTGTGGCCGGCGCCCACAAGTTTTCCGCTCGCGTCGAAAATCGCGGCCCCGATAGGAATGCCGCCTTCGGCCAGCCCCTTGCGGGCTTCCGCGATTGCAACCTCCAGCATGGCAGCGTAATCGGAACCGGACATGGTCGCAAACGATTATAGGACCATGCCTAAAACCAATCCGGAAAAATCAGCTCCACCAATCCAGGAACCCAGTAGGAATAAAACCGTTCGTCGCAGATTTTGTACTTTCCATATTTTTTTCTCGCATACTTGCCCCAATCCGGCCGCGTCCCGTCCAGGTCGGTGAATCCATATTCCCGGGCCAGCACCCACGAACTGAAAACCCGCCCGCTCTTCTCTGTCACCTTCGGATCGGCCGCCAGTGCCACTACCGACCGCCCGATGTACCTCGGCGATTCCGACACCATAAAATCCGCCGGCGCATCATTCTGATCTCCACTGTTCCGCTCCTTGTTCTTGCTCTTCTTCCCCGCATCCTTCCAGTTAGCCTCGCTGACTCCAAAATGTTCCAGCACTCTCTCAGACCGCAGGAATCCCGGAGTCAGCGCCACGGAAACAATGTTCCGTTTGCGCAACTCGCGCGCCATGGCAAAGGCCAGCCGTATCACGGAAATCTTCACCAGGTCGTAGAAAAGATTGCCGCGGTAGTAAAACGCATCGCCATCGGTAATTTCGAAAATCATTCCCCTGCCTCGTCCCAGCATCAACGGAACCGCGTAGTGGGAAGTAATAATGTGCGAATGGATCGCTTGTTTCAGCATTCCCAGGCCGTTCTCCAGGTTGACCGTCCAAAACGGTTTGCCCCATTCCGTGATCGCGTCGCCGCCCCACACGTCATTCACCAGAATGTCCAGTCCCTTGTGCCGCCGTTTGATGCCGGCGCACAGTCTCTTCACCTCCGCCGGTTCCGTGTGATCAACCCTCACCGCAATGCCCTGCCCACCGGCAGCTGTGACCAATTCGGCCGTTTCCTCGATCGTCTCCCGCTGGCCAGGCGCGACGGACCTTTTCACGGCGCTATTCCGTGAACTGCGGCCCGTGCAATAAACCGTTGCCCCGGCCTCGCCCAGAGCAATGGCAATCCCTCGGCCCGCCCCGCGCGTCGCTCCGGCGACCAGCGCGATCTTGCCTTGCAGTACTTTGGTCGGGTCTTTTTTCGGCGCTTTGCCCATTCCTGTCCCCCTCCGCGCAAAAGCCACGGCGCTGCGTCGCAAACCACAGCGTGTGTAAGAATAATTCGTGTGTAAGAATAATTGAAGACCTGCGCATCGCTCTCATATTTCTGGAGCGTGAAATATGATCCTGGTCTTGATGGGTGTGAGCGGCGTGGGCAAGACGGCCATTGGCACGTTGCTCTCCGCTCGCACCGGCTGGAAATTCGAAGATGCCGATGACTATCACTCGGAAGAAAACCGGCAGAAGATGGCCGCCGGGATCACGCTGACCGATGCCGATCGCCTTCCGTGGCTCCTCGCCCTGCACGATCGCATGCGGCAGTACCTTCAAAAGGACGAGAACATCATCCTCGCCTGCTCCGCGCTCAAGCAGCAGTACCGCGAATTGTTGGCCGGCGGCTTCGCGAAGAACGAGATGCGCTTCGTCTATCTGCACGCGCCCGCCACTCTGATCCAAGAGCGCATGAAGTCGCGCCACCATCCCTACATGAACCCCGACCTGCTCGATAGCCAACTGGAAACATTGGAGGTTCCTTCCGACGCCTGGCCCATCTCCGTCGCCGGAAGCCCGGAGCAGTCTCTCGATGAGATCCTTGCTCGCTTGCGCGAAGCAGGTTTGCTCAATCAAGCAAGAGAGATTTAATGCCAGTCGCGGGATACGTGCGCCGCCCCGTGTGTAATATTGAGTACGAATCGTGCCGCCGCTCGAGAACATTTCGCTCGCTCCTCTCACCACGCTCAAGATCGGAGGCCCCGCGCGGTATTTCGTTGAGGCTGCGACCGTCGGTGACGTACAGGAGGCAGTCGCCTTCGCGCGCTCCCGCGATGTGCCTCTGTTCGTTCTCGGCGGAGGCAGCAACCTTCTGGTCGCCGACGCCGGTTGGCCCGGCCTGGTGTTGAAGATCGCGATTCAAGGCATCGATGAACGCAGCGCGCCCGATGAAGACGGAAAAGTCCTTTTCGACGTGGGCGCCGGCGAATCCTGGGACAGGTTCGTCTCTCACGCAGTCGTAGATCGCTGCGCTGGCGTCGAGTGCCTGAGCGCGATTCCGGGCAGCGTAGGTGGCACGCCAGTGCAAAACGTCGGCGCCTACGGACAGGAAGTCTCTGACACCATTGCCTCGGTGCAGGTTCTTGATTTGCGGGACAACGACGGGCAGGTGCGCGAACTCTGCCGCGAAGCCTGCGGCTTCGGCTACCGGACCAGCATCTTCAACACCACCGAGCGCGGACGATTTATCGTTCTGCGCGTCACCTACGCGCTCACGCCCGGAGGCAACGCGCTCCTCACCTACGCCGACCTCAAGCGGCACTTCGAGGGCCGCGAAACCTCTCCCGATCTCGCCGAAACCCGCGAAGCCGTGCGCCACATCCGCGCCCTCAAAGGCATGCTCATCACGCCGGGCGACCCCGACTGCCAGAGCGCCGGATCTTTCTTCAAGAACCCCGTGCTCTCCGAAGAACAGCACGAGGATCTGAAGAAGCGGGCTGCCGCACGTGGATGGACCCTGCCCAGCTACCCTATACTCGAAACCCGCAAAAAGGTTTCGGCAGCCTGGCTGGTCGAACGCTCCGGATTCAATAAAGGATTCGGCTTCGGCCGCGTTGGTATTTCCACCAAGCACGCCCTGGCGATCGTCAATCGCGGCGGAGCCACGGCCGCCGATGTCCTCGCGCTGAAAGAACAGATTCAGCATCGCGTGGAAGAAATCTGGGGCGTCCGCCTGGAACCGGAACCGGTGATGGTTGGGTTCTGAGTGTTCCTCATGCGCATGCGGTGCTTGGCCGCACAAACCGTCCTGACAGCAGCCGGCGGAACACCCGCGCAACATCACAGCAAACGGCGCCGCCTCGGCTCGTGACCTCGGTTTCTCGACTGTGACCCCAATCAATGGGGCAAGGTACAACGATCCGCCCGGCGGCGCCTTAGACTACTCATCGGCAAGTCTTGCCGCCTGCTTAAATATCTCGACAAACATTTTTCGCGTGAGCTTGCCGGTCTGCGTATTCTGGTTCGAAGGATGGTAAGACGCCAGTAACACCTTACCATCGGGTAACCGGTAACTGGCGCCATGTTTGAAGGGATGCGCCTGCCTCCTGAATGGGCTGCCCCATCCTTCCGCGTCCTTGGCGGAAGAGCCTGCCCTGAGCTTGTCGAAGGGGTGGGCGACAGCGCGCCGTTTCAGGTAGTTCAGATAGGCATCAAAGCCGATTTTGCCCAGCGCGACCACGACTTTGACCTTTCTTAATCCTTCGATTTCCCGATCGAGAAACGGGGCGCAGTTCGCGAGTTCCTGCGGCGTAGGTTTGTTGGCGGGCGGGGCGCAGCGGACTGCCGCGGTAATATACAGATCTTTCAGCCTGAGTCCGTCGTTGCGATCGGTGGCATTGGGCTGGTTGGCAAATCCGGTTTCATGCAGCACCGGGAACATGAACTTGCCGGAAGCATCGCCGGTAAACGGCCGTCCAGTGCGGTTGGAGCCGTGCGCGCCCGGAGCCAGTCCCATGACCAACACCCGCGCCTCAGGATCGCCGAAGCCAGGTACAGGCTTGCCCCAATATTCGCACTCGCGGTAAGCCCGGCGTTTCTCGCGAGCAATCTGTTCGCGATAGACGACGAGCCGCGGGCAACGAGTGCAGGCGATGACTTCGCGGTTCAGGACGGTTAGCCAGTGGGGAGTGTGAGTGGTCAAGTATTTGCTTTTAGCAGCAGCCTATGAATTCCTCCTCGAAATAAATTTCTGGAGGCTGATTGCGATTCGTGTTCCGCCGCGTGGGCATCGGAGTTTTTGTCAGGATACGCCCGGTCCGTACCTCAATTCGGGTATACCCCCCACCCTTGCTAGGTATTGGAATCATCGGGTTAGCGGGAAATTCCCCGCAAAATACGTTTTTCAAAGAACTTAGATGTCAAAATCCGTGAAACAAAGCACTTACTGGCGCGACGATGTGGGTTCACCCGACCGTCACGGCCTCGACCATGATCGCTCACTTTGATGGCTGGCACAAGGTCAGATGTCACATGGGGTTGTGGAAGCTCTGAGTGGATCGGGTCGGGCTCATAAGAATCAGAATCTCCGCCCGACCGCGCCATCCTCCTAAAATATTCTTGAAATCGGGGATTACGAGTCTTCCTGATTCTCCTTGCCTGTTCGTTCTGGGGATGGTAGGAATAATTGGATTTTTGGAGCCTGGTCCGAGGGCTACCTTCGGGTCTTCTCGCGGCGTTTGTCATGTCGACTTCCGTTATTGCATCTCTTAGACGCTACGTCTGGCAGCCGTCTACCATCATTGTGCTGGCGCTCGTTCTCGGCTTCAATGTACTCGTCGAGTTTGATTGGGTACAGAAGTCTTTCCCGCTGATCCAGAAAGGACAGCTTGGTTTTCATCGCATTTTGTGCTGGACGATGCCGCGGCCACTTACTGCGAAGTGGGTACGAACAGTGGAAATTACCGATCAATCCCATCAGGTCGGCGGCATAACTGACCGCAACTTCCTCGCGACTCTTATAAACAATGCGAGAAAAGCGCCGGCGGAAGTGATTGTATTAGACTTTAAGTTTCAAGCTCCCGCGGCCCTAAGTGAAGGGCAAGACTATTCAAGCCGAAAATCCCAGGATACTGCGCTCGTTGATGCCATCAAGAACGCTGCGGACGACGGTATCCCCGTCATTGTGCCCTGCTGGTTAGAAAAACTCAGTTGGCGGGAATGGAAGCGTTTACCTGACTTCTTCAACGACTCCGACTTCCGGCTAGCAGACAGCAATGGCCAGTGTCCGCTTCTTCGAAGTACGTGCAAGCCCCATCCGGCTGATGCGCCTGTTGAGCCAACTTCTGGTCCCGGGGAGGTCCCGCCGCCCCCTCCGGCTTGTGTGCGTATTGGGAATATTAACGGCCCGGCTGACGCACGGCATATTCCCCTGGTTTCGAGGACTCTGGGTTCGCGGACTGGCGATACCGATCCCGGCGCTATTTCCCTGGCACTCGCCGCCGCCACCGCTCATGAAGACGCGATCAATCTGTGCCCGAGGACTAGTGAAAAACCGATTATCGCCAACGCGATCAAACATCGTGAGTTCGTGGTCGGCAGTTTTATCCCGGCAACTGGTTTTCAAACAATTGCCGCGGAAAACTTATTCGACGGTGACCTCGCTGCAATCCAAAACTGTCGCGGCCGAATCGTTCTGATTGGAGGCAAGTGGCGGGACGACAGCGGCAACGCTGAGCCGGTGGACACGCACGACACTCCTGTGGGTCCTATGGCAGGTATGTATATCCATGCAAACTATATTGAAGCCTTACTCGATGACCGCTACCAACGAATTGTGCCGCTTCCCTTCGGGCTGGCTTTTGACCTATTAGTGGGCATCTTGTTATACATCTACTTTCACGAGGCCGCCAACTTGTCTGGCAAGCTTAAAGTACTCGGAGTCTTTCTGCTTCCACTGCTGGCGAGCTATGTGATCTTTGCAAATTTTAATTGGTATCTCGACTTTATTCTTCCCCTCATGTTGTGCTTCGCTCACTTAATTTTTGAGTTGGGACGGTCCTACCAGAAGTTGCGCCATCTTGAAGGCGCAGCGCACAGCCTCGGAGGATCGGAATGAAAATCCGGAAAAATATATGGGGACTGGTCCTATTAGTGGCTGTGCTGGCATTCGCGCTATTGGTCGTGAGGCGAATATACTCTCCCACCGGCGAGGGAGGATTCGGTGTCGCCGAATTGCGACACCCAATCAGCCCAGCAGGAGGGGGCATCGCGCAAACGAGCCCAAAGCCATCTCCCTCGGCGATCGCGCAGCCGACACAGGTCGGCCAGGATTCGGGCGGGCAGGGATCGGCGGCTCCGGCGACTGCCAGCGGTGCAGCGCCCCCGGCGCTCGATCCATCGCATCGCACGTTCGTGGTGGATTCCGATCTGACGGTGGCGGCCAACGGTCAGGAATGCGCCTTGACGCCGGGTGATGTAATAACGCGCCTCACGGACACGCCAGATGGAGACCAGAATGTGAATGCCAGCGTCGCGGCTACCAAGAAGGGCGACTGCGCGTCGGGACAAACCGTTGCTGTGAAAGTAGATGACCTGCAGGAAATGTACAACCACTTCCAGGAGAACATCCCCAACGGCATGGGCGAACTGGCGAACAAGCAAGGGACGGGCGGTATGCCGAAGGCGCCCGATACGGGCACCCGGGCAGGGGCCGTGCCACCTCCGCCCGCAGATACCACAGCGGCAAAAACACTACAAGGCCAGCTGGCTGCCGCCGATCGTCCTGCTCAACTCCGGTTCGAGTCTGGCGTTCGCTTGTGGATTCGCATGAGCCGCATCAGCCGCAAGCCAGATGGGAGCTTTGGATTCCAGGGAACTCTGTTGCAGCCGGTCCTTGCAGGCCACTTTGAGCTTGACCAGGGTTCAGAGTTGGCTGGTTACGGGATGATAAATAACGGACGCGTTACAGTTCGGGTAACGGGATTCACCTTATGGGGAGCGAGCTACACCCTGCAAGGTGCGAGTGGGTCAAACAGACAGCTCGGAACCGGACCGGCGGTTGAAATCACTCCCGGCAAACTGCTCGAAGTGTGGTTCGCGTCATCGTCGGTTTATCAGAAAACGCCTTAACTGATCAAGGGAGCCCGGCCACGGTCACGAAGGTATCTGCCTCCGTTTGACCTCACTCCCCTCCCGTCTTTACACTCAAGTTAACGCCGTATGAATTCGAGCGGGGTTCCGTTTGCTCGACGGGGCTTCCGAATGCAGCTGCGAGTGAAAGGCAAAACGTGAGTCCCACAGAAATTACCGGCGCAGCAAAGAACAAATTAGCCGAAGACCTGGCGAGTCTAGCCGAGGCGCAACATAATAAGGAGATCAAGCGGGAGATCTCGGTTGAGATTCCGGCTGCGGAAGTGACCCGCGAAACCGAGCAGCAGATTCAGCGCTATCAGAAGAGTGCGCGGCTGCCGGGCTTTCGCGCCGGACACGTGCCCGCTTCCATCATTCGCCAGCGCTTCGGCGACGGCCTCAAGAACGACGTGATCGAGGCCCTGGTTCCAAAATACTTTCGCAGGGAAGCGGAGAAGCAAGGTCTGATTCCGATATCGCAGCCACGCGTCACCGACCTGCACATGCACGATGGCGAGCCCTTGCGCTTCAAGGCCAGCTTCGAAGTGCTGCCCGAGATTCAGGTGGAGGGCTACAAAGATCTGCGCGCCGCGAAGCCGGAGATCACCGTCACCGACGAAGAAGTGGAGCAGGCGCTCACCAACGTGCGGGACCAACATGCGACGTACAGCACCGTCGAAGGACGCGCGCTGGCTGAAGGCGACTTCGCCCAGGCCTCCATGGACGGCAAGCCCAAAGACGGCAAAGATGTTGAGGATGCCAGCTCCAACCCGGTACACATGGACGATGTGCTGATCGAAATCGGCGGCAAGAACACGGTGCCGGAGTTCAGCCAGAACCTGACCGGCGCCTCAGCCGGCGACGAGCGCACCTTTGATGTGAGTTATGCCGAAGACATCTCCGACAAACGGCTGGCCGGCAAAACTTTTGTCTACACCGTAAAGGTCAACGGCATCAAGCAAAAGAGTCTCCCTGAGCTTAACGACGACTTCGCGAAAGAGTTGGGCGAGTTTACCAGCCTCGACCAGGTGCGCAAGCAGATCCGCGAGAACATGGACGCGGAACGGCGCCACAACGCCGAGCGCGAAAGTAAAGACAAGCTGGTGGCGGAACTGGTGAAGCGCAATGATTTCGAGGTGCCGGAGTCTCTAGTGGACCGCCAGATCGATCTGCGACTGGAGCGCGGACTGCGGGCTCTGGCGGCGCAGGGCATGAAGATGGAAGACCTGAAGAAGATGGACCTTCCCCGGCTTCGTGGCGGCCAGCGGGAACAGGCGGTGCACGATGTGAAGTCCTCGTTGCTACTGGAGCGCATCGCGGAACTGGAAAAAATCGCAGTCAGCGACGACGAACTGAACCGGGAGCTGGAAGCGTTGGCAAAACAGTCCAAACAAACCTCGGAAGCGGTGCGAGCTCGTTTGACAGAGGATGGGGGCCTCGATAGAATCCGGATGAGAATCCGCAGCGAAAAGACCCTCGACTTTCTTTATCACCAGTCCGCATAAACCGAGAAAAATGCGGACCACTTTCAATCTTCCCCGGGCGGCGACCACGTTACTGCGGGGCGGAGTGTGGCAAGGCTGGGTAACGGTGGTTGGCCGGGTTTGATAAGGAAGCGAGCCAAACGCGCGATTGTTGCGTCGCAAAAAGCGCGACGCTTCGCGCGGCTCGCCCAGATTCCTCGCGGCGCAAAAAGCGCTTGCTCGGAATGACAACTATCTAGGTGGCAGGTCCGGTGACAGGTCCGGTAAACGATGAAACGCAATGATCCGCAAATGATGCTGGTACCGATGGTGATTGAGCAGACCGGGCGAGGCGAACGCGCCTACGACATTTACTCCCGCCTGCTCCGCGATAACATTATTTTCATAGGCACGCCGATTGACGACAACATCGCCAATCTGGTGATTGCGCAGATGCTTTTCCTGGCGCAGGAAGATCCCGAAAAAGATATTCAGCTCTACGTCAACTCGCCGGGCGGGTCGATCACGGCGGGCATGGCGATCTATGACACCATGCAGTACGTGAAGAATGATGTCATGACGCTGTGCGTGGGCCAGGCTGCCTCCATGGCGGCGTTGCTTTTGGCGGCCGGAGCGCCGAAAAAGCGGCTGGCGCTGCCCAATTCGCGCATCCTTATTCATCAGCCGTCGATGGGCGGCTTGTCGGGTCAGGCTACCGATATCGACATCCACGCGCGTGAAATCCTCCGCATGCGGGAGATTACTAATCAGTTACTCTCCAAGCATAGCGGCCAAAAGCTGGATAAGGTGGAAAAGGACGTGGAGCGCGATTTCATCATGAACGCGCAGCAGGCGAAGGAGTACGGAATCATAGACGATATCATCTATAAGACCGGAAAAGCGGTATGATCTGCCTTCGCCTCTGAACCCTGCGCCCGAGCGACGACGAGCGGGCAAGCGTAAGATTGGTATAGCGGCTGCGAGAAAGGGCCGGATACTTCCACGCGGGCAGGCGGGGCCAAGTTTAGATCGCACGAACGTTATAAGGAGTAGAGCCGAGTGAAAACCAAGTCAGGCTCCGACGAGATTCTGCGCTGTTCGTTCTGTCACAAGTCGCAGGATGCCGTAGCCAAGCTCATATCGTCGCCCAGCGATTACCCCCGCGCCTATATTTGCGATGAGTGCGTGGCGGTGTGCAACTCGATCCTGGAAGACGATCGCACGGCCACTCCCCAAGCCGCCGCGCCCAACCAACTGCCCAAGCCGCAAGAGGTCAAAACCTTCCTCGACGAATACGTCATCGGGCAGGAACAGACCAAAAAGAAGCTGGCGGTAGCGGTTTACAACCACTACAAGCGCATCTTCATGAACCGGCAGAAGACCAACGATGGCATCGAACTGAGCAAGTCGAACATCATGCTCATCGGTCCCACCGGCACCGGTAAAACGCTGCTGGCGCAAACGCTGGCCCGCATGCTGGACGTACCTTTCGCCATCGTCGATGCCACCACCCTCACCGAAGCCGGCTACGTGGGCGAGGATGTCGAGAACATCATCCTCAAGCTCCTGCAGGCCGCCGAAGGCGACGTGAGCCGCGCCCAGACCGGCATCATCTACATCGATGAAATCGATAAGATCGGACGCAAGGACGAGAACCCGTCGATTACCCGCGATGTTTCGGGCGAAGGCGTGCAGCAAGCCTTGCTCAAGATTCTGGAAGGCACCATTGCCAACGTTCCGCCGCAGGGCGGACGCAAGCATCCCCACCAGGAATTCACTCCTGTCGACACCACCAACATCCTCTTTATTTGCGGCGGGGCGTTCGTGGGCCTGGAAAAGATCATCGGAAGGCGCGTGGGCAAGAAGTCGCTCGGCTTCCGCGCCGGCGCAGAGGATGAGAAGGAAGACAGCACCTCGCGCAAGCGCAACTTCGAACTGCTCAGCGAGATTCAGCCGGAAGATTTGATCAAGTTTGGCCTGATTCCTGAATTCGTTGGACGCTTGCCCGTCGTCGGCATGCTCGAAGATCTGGACGAATTCGCCCTGATCGAAATCCTCACCCGCCCCAAGAACGCCATCGTCAAACAGTACCAGCGCCTGTTCGAGTTCGAAAACGTCCGCCTCAAGTTCAGCGACGAGGCTCTGCGCGCCATCGCCCGCCAGGCCATGGCCCGCAAGGTAGGCGCCCGCGGATTGCGCATGATCCTCGAGGAACTCATGCTCGACCTCATGTTCCACCTGCCCAGCCAGAAGAAACTAAAGGAGTTTGAGGTCACTCGAGAGATGGTCGAAAAACGCAGCGCTTCGGTCACTTTGGAGAAGGCGGGATAGCAAAACAGTAGTAGACTAGCAGGGCCGGTAGGTGGTAGAAGCACGGGTACCGCGACTGTTATTCGGTACCGGTCTGGCGGCACAAGTCGAGCGTCACAGTCCCAGGGAGATTGAGTGACCACATCCAAGGAAAAATTCGAGACCAGGAAGCTGCCCATGATGCCCATCCGGGACGTGGTCATTTTCCCTTACATGATGACGCCCTTCGTCGTGGGCCGCGAGTCCAGCGTGCGCGCCCTCGAAGAAGCGCTCGCCGCGGACAAGAAAATTTTCCTGGCTACCCAGCACGATGCCTCCATCGACGAACCCAAGTCCAATGAGATCTACCAGGTCGGCACCATCGTCAACATCGTGCAGAGCCTCAAGCTCCCCGATGGCAACGTCAAAGTCTTAGTCGAAGGCATTGAGCGGGGCCGCCTGCTCCAGGCCACCGACGCCGACGGTTACATGCAGGCCAACGTCCGGGTGGCCCGTTATCCCACCGAGATGAACGCGCAGATCGAAGCCGGCATGCAGCGCGTCACCACCCTCTTTGAGCAGTACGTAAAGCTCTGCCAGGCGCTCAACTACGAAACCATGATCTCGGCCGTGCGCATGGAAGATCCGGCCAAGCTCACCGACATCATTGCCGCCAATCTGCAGCTTTCCATCGAAGAGAAGCAGGAGCTGCTCGAAATCTTCGATCCTTCCGAGCGCCTGAACCGCATCGCCGACGTGCTCGATGTGGAGATCGAAAAGCTCAATGTGGACCGCACCATTCAATCCCGCGTAAAGCGGCAGATGGAGAAGGCGCAGAAAGAGTATTACCTCAACGAGAAGATCAAGGCCATCCAAAAAGAATTGGGCCGCGGCGAAAAGAGCGAGTTCGACGAACTCAAGAAGAAAGTCGAATCCGCCGGCATGCCCAAGGAAGTGAAAGACAAGGCGCTGCAGGAGCTCAAGAAGTTGGAAGCGATGCCGCCCATGTCGGCGGAATCCACAGTCTCGCGCAACTATCTCGATTGGCTGCTGGCCGTGCCGTGGAAGAAGCGGTCGAAGGAAATCCGCAACATCGCGCGCGCCGAAAAAGTTCTCAACGAAGATCATTACGGCCTGGAGAAAATCAAGGAACGCATCCTCGAATTCCTCGCCGTGCGCCAGTTGGTAAAAAATCCCAAGGGCTCGATTCTTTGTTTCGTCGGCCCTCCGGGCGTGGGCAAGACTTCTCTCGGTATGTCGATCGCCAAAGCTACCGGGCGCAAGTTCGTGCGCATGTCGCTCGGCGGAGTTCGTGACGAAGCCGAAATCCGCGGCCATCGCCGCACCTACATCGGCGCGCTACCCGGCCAAATCATCCAGATGATGAAGAAGGCCGGCACCAAGAACCCGGTCTTCATGCTCGACGAAGTCGATAAGATGTCGATGGACTTCCGCGGCGACCCATCCGCCGCCCTGCTCGAAGTGCTCGATCCCGAGCAGAACTTCATGTTCGTCGATCACTACCTCGACGTGGAATACGACCTCTCGCAGGTTTTCTTTGTCGCGACCGCGAACGTAATGCACACCATTCCTCCCGCGCTGCAGGATCGCATGGAAGTGCTGCGGCTGCACGGCTACACCGAGCAGGAGAAGCTGGAAATCGCCAAGCAGTTCCTGGTGAAGAAGCAGATGCTGCAGGCCGGCTTGTCGGAAAAGAACGTCAAGTTCACCGACGACGCCATCACCACGCTGATCCGCGCCTACACCCGCGAAGCCGGCGTACGCAATCTCGAGCGTGAAATCGGCAACGTCTGCCGCAAGGTCGCGCGCAAGGTGGTGAAAGAAGGCCAAAACTATACCGTCGCCGTCACCGGTGAGAATGTCACCGACTTCCTCGGCGTCATCAAATTCCGCGACACGCTGGCGCATGAGAAGAGCGAAGTCGGCTTGGTCACCGGGCTGGCCTGGACGGAAGTCGGCGGTTCCATCCTGAGCACCGAAGCCACGGTCGTCGATGGCAAGGGCAAGCTGACGCTAACCGGCAAGCTGGGCGACGTCATGCAGGAGTCGGCGCAGGCCGCCCTGTCCTATGTTCGCTCGCGCGCTCACCGTCTCGGCCTGACCCGCGACTTCTACCGTCACCTCGATCTGCACGTGCACGTGCCTGAAGGCGCTATCCCGAAAGACGGCCCATCGGCCGGCATTACCATTGCGACTGCGATCGCCAGCGCACTTAGCAAGATCCCCGTGCGCCGCGACCTGGCCATGACCGGCGAAATCACGCTGCGCGGCAAAGTGTTGCCGATCGGCGGACTCAAGGAGAAGCTGCTGGCCGCGCACCGCGCTGGACTCTTCGAGATCATCCTGCCGCGCGACAACGAAAAGGATTTGGCCGAGGTCCCCGAAAACCTGCGCACCACCATGAAACTGCACTTCGTCGACACCATGGATCAGGTATTGCAGATTGCGCTGGAATCTCCTCTGCCCACCCTCCGCGAGGAAGAAGAAACCGTGCAGCCCATCGCGCCTTTAACTTCCAGCACTGGAGATAGTCCGGCGGCGCATCAGTAGGGGCTTTGAAAGGGCGCGGCTTTAGCCGCGCCGTTACTGGATCAGATTCACAACCGGCTTTAGCCGCCGACGGGCATTCCTAGGGTAAAATCGCCTTCCAAGATGTCCACATCCGACCAAAGTCAAATCGCTTTTGAGAATGGGCCGGAACTGCCCCCCGAACAACCTCAACCCCGGACCACGGGAATCCTGCCTTCGCAGGAAATCAGCAACCTCATTGCCCACGGACATATCAGCGCCATGCCCGCAGTCCATCCCGACCACATCCAACCCGCCAGCCTCGACCTGCGCCTGGGAGACATGGCGCATCGCGTGCGCGCCAGTTTTCTCCCCGGCCCCAACAGCACCGTCGAAGCAAAAATCAAAGATCTCCGCATGGCTCGCATTGACCTGACCGGCGCACCCGTGCTCGAAAGAGATTGCGTCTACATCATCCCTCTCGTCGAAGAGCTGAACCTGCCGGAAAATATCTCCGGGAGGGCCAATCCCAAGAGTACGACCGGACGTCTCGACATCTTCACGCGCCTCATCACCGACTACGGCACCGAGTTCGACTCCGTTCCCGCCGGATATAAGGGCAAGCTCTACGCCGAAGTTGTTTCCCGTACCTTCACGGTTGCCATGCGCGCCGGCATGCGGCTCAGCCAGCTCCGCTTCGTGCAAGGCAGTCCTCGCGCCGGCGACCGCACCATCAAAGGCCTGGACCAGGAAGACCCGCTCGTCTACATGGACGAAGAAGATGTCCCCGTAAAGGCGAAACTTCACCGCGGCCTGCGAATTACGGTCAATCTGGAAGGCGTGGAAGCAGGCGAAGTGATCGCGTACAAGGCGAAGCGGTACGCGCCCGCCATTGAACTCGACCGCATTAACTATTATCCGACCGAAGAGTTCTGGGAGGTTCGTCACCAAAATGCCAGCAAGAGTCTGATCCTTGAACCCGACGATTTTTATATTCTTGCATCCCGCGAACGGGTGCGTGTTCCTCCCGAGTACGCAGCGGAAATGGTTCCCTTCGATCCTTCCGATGGTGAGTTTCGCATTCACTACGCCGGCTTCTTCGATCCCGGCTTCGGCTATGGCTCCAGCGACATCAAAGGCACCCGCGCCGTCCTCGAGGTTCGAGCCCATGAAGTTCCGTTCTTGATCGAGCATGGCCAGCTCGTAGGCCGGCTGAACTATATGCCTCTGCTATCGCGGCCAGAAAAAATCTACGGCACGAATATAGGATCGTCGTACCAGCACCAGGCGCTGACGTTGAGCAAGCAGTTTCGCAAGAGCTGAGTGTCGCTCCCGCAACGGCGTCATCCCGAGCATAGCCGTTCTTCAGGCGGAGCGAGGGATCTCGCGCATAGCACGGCGTGACCCGAAAGATCTTTCCGGGAGATCCCTCACCCGGCTGAAGAGCGCCGGGTTTCGGGATGACGCCCCTGAGTGAAAGCTAAAGCCTGACTACCCAGCTTAGTCCGCTTGCCAATTTTCCCCGCTGCATAGCAAACTAGCCTATGAGGGTTATGGCGCGATTCATGGCCGCGGCTACCGATGCCGCGCACTTCCCTGCTCCCAGCCTGCCGGAGGTCGCTTTTCTCGGCCGCTCGAATGTGGGCAAGTCCAGCGTCATTAATACTCTCGTGGAAACCAAGCTGGCCCGCACCAGCTCCACGCCGGGGCGCACGCGCAGCATCAACTTCTTCGAAGTGCGCTGGCCGGGAAGGCCGCGTCCCGAAGTCATCTTCGCCGACCTGCCCGGCTACGGTTACGCCAAGCTTTCGCGGGAGATTTCGGCAGAGTGGCCCAAGTTCATCGAGCCCTACCTCAACGACCGCCCTACGCTGGCTCTGTGTCTTGCGCTGGTCGACGTGAACGTTCCCCCGCAGGATAGCGATCGTCAGCTCCTGGATTTTCTTAATGCCTCCGGCCGTGACTTTCTCCTGATCGCAACCAAGAGCGACCGGCTCTCCAACAATCAATTACGCAACGCTCTGAAGAGCCTGACCGAGGCATATCCCACGGCGCCGGTGATTGCCTTCTCGGCGAAAACCCGCGCCGGGCGGGATGAAGTTTGGAACAAAATCCGCGAGTCTACCGCCGAATTTTCTGGGGCCGCTTCCCAATCCTGAACTTCTCCCGTTGCGGGAACTTCTGCGTCCTTCCGTCGTAAGCCACAACCACTTCCACTAAGTGTTCCGCCCAAAAGCTCCGTAGAGTTAAGAGAGAGATTTGGCGTAACGGCCAGGAGGACCGCTCCCCGCGCGGTCTCGACGCGGAGAGGCGAGGCACTGCTATGTTGTTTGACGAACCCGGCGAAGGAGCGTCCTACCTGTCCGGCCTGAAGCAATCAGGCGCGCCCCACGCCGCAGGCACCGCGCCGGCGCGTACCGAATCCGGAGCGTCGCCGCAAAACCGCTCCGACGCCGAGAAGCGCAGAAGCCCCCGCTACAAATGCCAGGGAAGCGCCCACTTGCGCGAGATCAACAGCGGCGTGGCCACATGGGCCACGTTCACCGACATCAGCCTGCACGGGTGCTACGTAGAGGCTACCGCCACCTATCGCGTCGGCTCCGTGCTCGCCCTCAAGATCGACGTGAACGGTTTTCGGTTTGAGACCAGGGGTGAGGTGCGCGTGGCCTACCCCAACCTTGGCATGGGAATTTTCTTCACCACCATGTCCGATGAAGATCGGGAGCGATTGCGCGAGCTGCTGCGATCCGTCTCGCGACCGTCGGTGATCCCGGGGAACGGCGGACCATCGCGTATCCCCTCAGTGGTTCGCTCCGTCGCGTCCGCCCCGGCGGCGAACCCGACTATCTCCAACCCAAGGGCTGCCCTTCAGGCGCTCGTGGATTTCTTCGAGGACCGTCAAATGCTCTCCCGGGAAGAGTTTCGTCGAATTCTGCGAAAGAGTCAGGGACCGGAAACATAGGCGGGAGCAGTTCTCTGTTCTCATTCTTCTGCGTGGCCCTACGATTCGAGTCTCCTGATCGCGTTACTTTGGTTCTTCTCCCACGCTCCTTCGCCCGCCCAAATGGTTTCCGCAATTGTTTATGATGAAAGCTTATGGCGGTTTACCTCATCACAGGCATCGGCGGCTTTATTGGATCGTCTCTGGCGCGGGAGCTGTTGCAGCGCGGCGAGCAGGTTCGCGGCGTGGATAATTTTTCCACCGGCAAGCAGGAGAATCTCGCGTCCATCCTGGGGCAAATCGACTTTCGTGAAGCCGACCTCCTCGATCTCGATGCGATGAAATCGGCCTGCGGCGGAGTGGATTACGTTCTGCATCAGGCCGCAATCCCGTCGGTGCCCAAGTCCGTGCTGGATCCGATCGGCAGCAACCGCGCCAATGTCGATGGCACGGTAAACGTCCTGGTCGCGGCGCGCGATGCCAAGGTGAAGCGGGTGGTCTACGCCGCCTCATCGTCGGCCTACGGCGATACTCCAACCCTTCCCAAACACGAGCGCATGACTCCGGACCCGATTTCCCCTTATGCCGTGGCCAAGCTGGCCAGCGAACGTTACATGATCTCGTTTTACCGCTGCTACGGATTGGAAACGGTATCGCTACGCTATTTCAATATTTTTGGTCCGCGGCAGGATCCCTCGTCGCCTTACTCTGGCGTGCTGGCGAAGTTCATCACGCAAATGCTGAATGGAGAGCAGCCCACCATCTTTGGTGACGGCGAGCAGAGCCGCGATTTCACTTACATCGACAACGCCGTCGCAGCCAACCTGCTGGCCTGCGAAGCTCCCGCAGCGCAAGCGGCAGGCAAAGTGTTCAACGTGGCGACGGGCCGGCGCGTCACTCTCAATGAAACTTTCAAACTCCTGCAGGGACTCACCTCGTATTCTGGCCCCGTAGCCTATGGCGCGGAGCGCGGCGGCGACATCAAACATTCCCTGGCCGATATCTCCTCGGCGGAACAGCATCTCGGCTACAAACCAAAAGTGAATTTCGAAGACGGACTGCGGCGAACCGTCGACTGGTATCGCAGTTCGCGCTCGTAGGGCGGGCTTCGGGCTGAGATCCGACGTCCCAAGCCCGCATTACGTTAGTGATCTACGTCGCGATTACCGCCGTGAGTAGAGTGATGACATGACACTTTCATCGATGGTGGTTTCCCGCGACTGGCAGGAAGTCAGCGTTCTCGAATGCATTCTGGGCGGGCTGCACATGGATGTTGCCGTGGAGAGCGAACCGCAACGCGCCCTGGCCCGCCTCACGAGCTGCAAAATCGACGCCCTGATTGTTGACTGTGACCTGAACGGCACCGGACAGTTCTTTCGCGAGTTGCAACGCGAAGCTCCACGCGCGAAGACCGTGCCGCTGGTGATCATGGGCGGGCCGCAAGGCCGGCCGGACATGGAAGGCACCGGTGCCATGTTCGCCTTTGACAAACCCATTTCCGTCGAACAGGCCGTGCGCACACTCTCCGCCGCGCGCAACATGATTCTCGACGGACGCCTGCGCTACCACCGCTGCGGACTGGAGGTCCCCGTGACTCTGTGTGGACGCAATCAAAAGCGAGTGGGAGCACAACTCATCAACTTGAGCCAGGGCGGCCTGCAGGTTCGCGTCGACGACGGATTCGATGCCGCCGATCTGGTGCGCGCCTCCTTCGCGCTGCCCGGAACGAATTGCGGCGTGAAGGCCGACGTGGAAGTGGCCTGGGCCGACAATCGGGGAAATGTCGGCATCCGCTTCGTGAAGATTGCGTCCCAGATGGAACATACTCTGCGTGTTTGGCTGGCGCAGCAGTATTTTGCGAACTAGGGCAGAACAGTTCTCAGTTCTCAGTTCTCAGTTCTCAGTTTCTGATTTCTAGCTTGCAGTACCGTGGAGGAGCTTGCAGCACCGTGGAAGAGCGGCGCTTTAGCGCCGCGGTAAGCTCTGAATCAATGCGGGCTTCAGCCCCTGAGGGGAAGCAGCCAGCCACTCTTTTATTCATCCCAGGACGGTCTCTGCACTTCCAGAATCGGAGTGCAACTAGCGGAAACGGCCCGTGACATCATCCTCATCCTCTTCCGGAACGTACGCCGCCTTCGCCAGGCGAGCCCCCAGGCTCGCTCCTCCAGACGCACCAAACACGCTCCAGTAAGCCGCAACGACGAAAACAACGGCCACCAACACCGCTGCCAGAGCGAGCCGCCATTGCGGAAGCTCATGCGCAATCGACAGAAAAATCAGCGCGAACAACAGCAGGGCTGCAATCACCACCAGACTATCCACCAGCCACGCCAGCGAACGGCCCGAGAGCGGACGGGAAAGCCAGCTCATTTCCGCACTGCGATCGGCAACCGCGTCCGCGACCGGATCGGTCCGATCCCCTTTGCGCCGCCGGTGCGGTGCTTGTGTCTCGTCCCGGCCCGAAAGCCGCGGCTCCAGGCGGATCACCGGACGCGGCGTAGCTGACAGCGTCAGCCCATCTTCTTCCGCCGGACCAGTCTCTTCGCGAGTCTCTTCGCGAACGTTCTCTTCGCGAACCTTCTCTTCCCGGGCAATCGAAACTACCGTAGCCCCGAAGATCGGCCGCGGATCGGCAGCCTCGCGGGCCGCCGCATCCAGCATGTTGGAAAATATCCATTCGTCGATCTGAAGACTCGTATGTGCCGGTAAATCTATGAACCGAATGCCGCACTGCCCCGAAGGACTCGTCCAACTCACCTGCCCGCAGGTTTCCACGCGCAAGCGCGGAAATCGCAAATCAAAGCGCAGGTGGACGCACTGTCGCTCGCGCAGCGGCTCCACAGCCTGCACCGCCACTCCCTCGTGGTTGAGGTTGCGGATAATTCCTCCGTTGGCTTCATCCAGGGTGACGTAGGTCAGGCTGCGCAGTTCATGCCGGTAATGACTGCGTCTTTGCGGCGCGGGAAAAGATGCTGGCTGCATACTCTCCGCCAACCAACGGAAGACGAATGGCTCCGACGGCCTGTCTCGTCAGATTTTAGTTTCTGGCGGCTGAGGGCTGGCAGTAACTCAGTTGGTTCCGGGACTATGCGAACGCCATGCCGAGGATCTAATCCTCCCTCTTTCCCAGCAGGGTCTCGCGCACCGGCCGCTCCGACGCCAGCAAAACCTTAATGACTTCAAACACAATCGCCACTGCATAAGTAACGGCCATCCACACACAAACCGCCTCAATGGGCAAACCGGCCCACGCTCCAATAAAGATCCCGGTCATCTCAAGGTGCTGGTAATTCCACCAGCCATACGGAACCGCCAGAGTCGCTTCCCAGAGCAGGCTGACGGTCAGCATAAGAAACAGCGTGAGGCTCAGGGCTCGCCAGTTGATGAACCGCCGCGCCACCGGAAAGAAACTCACAGCCGGAAGCAGAGCTCCGACAACCAGAACCGTCAAGTAGCCGGGAAAGCCCGCCCGATCTTCCGGCAGCGCGAGATGCTTCTTGTAAAACCATGCCGCGCCAATCAAGACCACAGCGATGATCAGCGACGTCGGATGAAACTGCAGCAGTCGTCGCACCTTCCGCGCCTCGGCTGGGTAATCAGGCACGTTGTAGGCGGCCAGCCAGAACTCGCCCAGCCAAACGTAGAGCAGAAGAACCGCGAGAAAGCCAGTCAGATAGAAAACGTACTCTTCGACGGGAACGGGCTTGCCCAGAGCGGGCGCAGCCTTGCCCAGCACCGCTCCGACGTTTGGGTAGCAGAAAAACCACTGCGCAAAAATAAAGTCGAGCAGGAATCCCAGAGGGACGAGAATCGCGAGCGTCCACCCGAAGGCGCGCTGTGGGATCTTCAATCCTTCATTCGGCAAAAACCATCCTGCGATGACGATGATAGGAACGATGAACAGCAGCAGGCTCCAGGTGTAGCCGTAGGGCGTGGGGTTCTGGCTGGTCGGCACCAGTGTGGCCGGGGATTGAACCGTTCGCAGCGTGATGGTCGCCGGAATCGCGATCATCACAAGCATGGCAATAACAATTCCAGCGCAGACGCTGGGGCTGGGGAGTCCGTGAGCGCGGGGTTCGGACATGAGCGGCCTCCGGTAGCGGCGTTTGAACTTGTGCAGCGGTGTTCTGTGAAATGCCAAGGATTCTACGCTTCTTTCGGAGGCTGCCACGTGTGAATCGGCAGCTTGTCCGGACGTTGAAAAGCTGGGCAGGATGAGTCTTACCAAAGACCATGCCCGAAAGGTCAGGCCCGGATCATTGCAACTGAGGCGAAACCCCGCTAACTTACAGTTAAACCCGGCAAAAAACCGGAACGCGACGAAGCTCGCATCCGGCTAAGCTGGGCGAAGCAACGGGCTACTCAAAGTGGGCAATTGACAATGGCTTGGCTGGATGGCCACACTCGCAACGAGGAAGATAGTGTATCGGCACTGGTAATGGCGACCACTCCCAAACCGACGATCGAAGCCGGCGTCGCCCTGGCCGATGTGCGCCTGCCTCTGTGGCCGCTATCCCGGACTGCTCCGCAGCAAAGCTACGAAAGTACACCTCATGACGGTCTTGAAAAACGGCCATCGGGACGCGACGCCCTGCAAGCGCTTTTGGCATTTTCGGCTCTGCATCAGCAGGTGCGGCAAAGGCGTGCTCTGGCTTCACGATTCAATGGATTTGACACGATCGCGCAGTCGACTGAGTTCGAGGCGGGAGAGCAATTCGTTCTCGATGAAGTGTTGCAGTTAGTCGCGGAACGAGCCATTGCCATCACCGGCGCGGATGGATTGGGAATCGCCCTAGCGGAAAACAACGAAATTGTCCTGCGCGCTTCGGCGGGCACAATCAAGCCGGACGTAGGCGCGCGCATCCAGCGGGATTCCGCTTTCTCCGGAGCCTGTGTCCGCACCGCGCAGATTATCCGCTGCGACGATACCGAGACCGACGACCGCGTCAACCTGTACGCATGCCGGCAGCTGGGCACGCGGTCGATGGTAGCCGTGCCGCTGTGCGGGCGGCGGCGCGTGATCGGCCTGCTGCAAGCATTCTCGGCCGAGCCCTTCGGCTTCAACGATAGCGATGTGAACAGCCTGGCGCTGCTGGCGGAGCTGATTCTCGGAGCTCTCAAACCGGAGGACGAAGATCGCTTCGCCGAATCGGCGGAAGTGGCGGAAGCGGAACTGGCTGCGCCCGAAGTTACGATTCAACCGAACCTGCCAGTTGAGAAGAGTTCTTCTGAGAAAGTTGAAACATCGGCGAAGCCCGCGCTGCCTATTGCACAGGAAATTGAAATAGCAGAACTAACACTTATCGAAGTACCGCCTGCGGAGATCGATCCGGCGCCTGCCGTGCTCACGCCAGCGGCGAGCGCCGAACCGGAGTGCATGCCCGAGGAAGCTCTTGCCGTTGAAACTGCGCTTCCCTCCGAGCCCGCTGCCGGTCACCATCCCGGCATCGTGCTGGTATTGGTGCTGGTCGTAGTCTGTGCCCTGCTCGGCGCGGGGCTGTGGTGGAAGCTGAAGAATGCGCAGCTCGGCGAAATAGTGATTCGACCGGAACAGAGGATGGCCAAGCCCGCGGCCAGGCAACCAGTCGCGGCTCCATCTTCCGTTGCTCCGTCTTCGCTCAATCCGCCGACTACTGAAAGCAATGCGCCAGCAAATGCAACGGCCAATTCCGCGGTCGCGGCGGATGAGGATGCGGCTCCCGAACCTGCGGCTGGAAGCGCTACGCAGGAAGCGTCGAAGCTGGCGCGCATCTCCGGAATCCGCCATTGGTCGTCCGCGGATTCGAGCACCGTTGTGCTCGACCTGGAAGATCAGGTGCAATACGAAGCGCATCGCCTGGCGCATCCCGATCGGATTTACTTCGATCTGCACGATACATCGCTGGCTCCAGAATTCGCCGGAAAAACCATCGAAGTCGGCGACGCGCTGCTGGCGCGGGTTCGCATGGCTCAGCCGGCCGCCGGCCTGACCCGCGTGGTGCTGGAAACGAAAGGCAACTCCGATTTTTCCGTCAGCCTGGAACCGAATCCTTATCGCCTGGTGGTGCAGGTGCATAAGCTTGGTGCTAATCCCAAGGCTCAAGTAAGTCTCTTCCCGGGAGCCGTGGAGGCGGAGAAACTTGCCATCGTGGTTCCTCCTCCTACGCGCGAAGATTTGCAACTGCGCGCGCGCGTGCCGAAGATGCGCATCGTGGTGGATGCGGGCCATGGCGGCTGGGACCTGGGAACCGTCGGCCGGCGCGGCTTGCTGGAAAAAGATCTGGTGCTCGAGATCGCGCAGCGCCTGGGCAAGCTGCTCGAGAGCCGCCTGGGTGCCGACGTGATTCTCACCCGCAACGACGACAATTACATTCCGCTCGACGAACGCGCCGGCGTGGCCAATCAGTCACAAGCCGACTTATTCGTCTCGGTCCATGCCAACTATAGCGATCTGCCTTCGGCGCGCGGCGTGGAAACTTATTACACAAACTTTTTTTCCTCGCCCAATGCCAAGGACTTGGAAACTCGCCAGAACGCAGCCTCCACTAGGAACGCTGTGACAGCGGCGCTCTCGCCTGCCGACCTGCACGAAAAGATCGAACAATCGCGCCGCCTCGCGGCCAGCGTGCAGCGATCGCTCTACGGAACTTTGTCCGCGGAAAATCCCGGCCTGCGCGACCGCGGCGTGAAAGAAGCGTCCTACGTGGTCCTCACCGAAACCGCGATGCCCGGAATCCTGGCGGAAGTTTCCTTCGTCAGCAGCCCCACCGACGAGCAGAAGCTGCGCAGCGACGGTTACCGCGAAGAGATTGCCGAAGCGCTATACAAGGGAATCGCGCGCTATGCGGCAAATTCACGTGGGATTAAGGTGGCTGCGAGATAGCGCGGCCGCTTGATTCCGGCCTCGGATTTTTTATCGCCTCTTCAATTCTTATTCCGGCTCCATGAACTCCTCGAGCGGGACCTCGGTCCATCCCGGCACCACTTTCCTCAGGATTTCCTTCGCCCACTCCGGAGCGTCGTCCGCGTCCGCGGGCTCCGGCCGCTTTCGCTTACCGGCGCGAACTCTAACGGCACCAACTTCTGAACGGGGCTTTTCCTGGCTGGCCCCGTCCCGCACTGGCTCGCCGCCAGCAGCCGCCGCTTCGCCCGGCTCGGCTTCTTCCACTGGGTCGGCAAACTCCCGCGCGAACCACTGCGGACCGTTGATGCAGGTCTGATCCACAGTATTGCGGTCGATGACAACGTCGGTCGCTTTCTCGGACTCGAACTTCGTATTCTTCAGGTTGCAGCTCGCGGTTTGCAGCCCGTAGAGCATCAGGCCGGCGGTCTTGTGATCCATCTGCCCGCAGCCGAGCAGTTGCAACACCTGCATGAGCGCCACCTGCACGGAATTCGCATCTTCGAGCAGGCACATCGAAAACGGCGGATGCGGCTTGACCCAACTCTCGGCCGCAAACCTCTTCGTCTTGTCGCGCATGCGATCGTGAAAATAGCAATGCCTGCGGTTGCGCAGCGCCGGAGACCCGCACTGCGTTCCGTTCACCTTGACATGCCGACACCGTGGAACATTTTCCAGACTCATATTCTTCTCTCTCCCACCTTGGACTTTGACGCGGCCAGAATTCGCGGGTATCCCCCTACCTGCCCGGTGTTTCAGAATCATCGGGTTAGGAGGAAATTCCCGGTAAAATCCGGCGGTCAAAGGACTTAGATATCAAAATCCGTGAAACAAAGGACTTAGAGCCAGTCGGGCTATTATTTACAGACCGAACATAGCTTTTAGTATGATTCCCGAATAGGGCTGTGGAAGACAAGGTCAGATGTCACAAGTTGGAGGGATTTTTTGGGGGGAGGGTGTGGAAATGGGAATTGGAGATTCGGGCTTGCCCGCTTACAATAGCGGTTATGGAAATTTCTTTAGCGCCCGAGGTTGAGGCGAGGCTGGCGAGGATCGCTTCCGAGGCGGGAAAAGCGGCAAACCAGGTTGTGCAGGAATTGGTTGCGGGCTACCTAGATCATGACGAATGGTTCAGGCGAGAGGTGCAAAAAGGGCTGGCCTCTTTGGATAGCGGCAAGTTTGTGTTGCATGAGGAAGTGGGCCGGCAGATTGAACGTGTCCTCAGGCCTTGATGACAGTTCGTTGGTCTCCCGAAGCCGCGGCCGATTTTGCGGCGATTGTCGAGTATATCCGCAAGCAGAACCACTCAAACCGAGCGCGTGGCCCGCACGATATATGACGGTGTTGCATCGCTGGCATCGTTCCCAAGGAAGGGGCGGTCCGGCAGAACGAAGGGGACCCGGGAATTGGTGTTCTCGCCGCTTCCGTATATTGCTGTGTAGCGGGTGAAGGACGAGACGGTGGAAATTGCGAGGGTGCTGCATGGGTCGCAGAGGTGGCCGTAGTTGCTCAGGGCGTTGCGTGCGATTACGTTCCTAGGTCTCGCAAAGGCGGCGAGACTTGGGGCACCCGGCGCGTGGGCCCTTGGCGCGCGATAGAGGTGTCTCCTATCGCGTCTTCGCCGCGTGAACCATGGATTGGAGGAATGCGGCGTCCACCTTCACGGCGTGCGAGTCGTGGTCCAGCCCGTACCATCGCCGATCGTCAATGCGGAAATGGAGGGAGTGCCTTCGGTATCCGTCGATGAAGACGGTGCCGATGTACGAACGCCCCTTGTTGTCACGCGTAAATAGCGCCTTCGGGTGGCCGCATAGCCTGTTAAAGTCGGAGAGCGGCAACTTCGGCAAAAGTTCCGCGAAGAACCGAGAGATCTCTTTCCCGACTTCGGCTGTGGCCAGAGCGCGAACGTGCCCCATCGTTCTCAGGGAAATCGGCGACGTGTCCGATTCCCAACGGAACACGGACGTTTGGGTGGTGCCCATTCTTTCCGCTAGCTGGGCCTGTGTGAGCTGGAGGAGCTCCCGGTACAGTTTGAATTGCTCGGATGGCTTCAGGTCTTTCTCCGGAGCGGCCGCGATTTGATCGAGTATGTGCATGTTTCAAATACTACGCTGTGTAATTACATAGCGCAACTACAAGATGTAGTGGGGGATGGCTTCGCGACCAGCTAGGCAGTCACTTCGGACGGCTGGCCCCCAGATTATGCCGTCTGCAGCTCGCCTTCCTCGCGCTCAGTGCGGCGGTAGTAGCATGAGGGCGCCGTTTCTGTAGCGCTCGGCTTCGCGTTTCTTGTGGAGCTTGTCGCACACGTCGGCCAGCGCGAACGAGGTGGTCGCGAGCATCGTGACAGTCGTATGGTCCTTAGGGTCGGATGGAGGGGATGACGCGAGGAACGCTTTGAGAGCCCTCTTGAGTGGCTCTTCAGCGGCTTTGTAGTCGTTCAACTTTATATAGGCCTCGCCGAGGGCGTACCATGCAAAACCATCCGTCGGTTTCTGCCGAACAACTTCCTTCGCGGCAGCCAAGGCTTTGTTGTTGTCAGCGTCAATCTGGGCGTCCTGCATCGCCCCCAACGGTTCCAGCGATGCGGCTGGCTCTGCGTCTCCCTGCAACTCGTCTTTGGCGTTCTCCCCTTGAGGTTTCGCCTCCCCTGTCGGGTGCGGCGGTGCCGGCTCCGGAGCTCCCTGCTGCCCCGAGATCGGCTGACAGGCGAAGCTGTCGCGGACCGCAGCAAATACGAGGCCAAATGCAGGTTCGTGCAGCCTCGCGGGGTGGTCATGCAGCCACTTCGTAACTACCCTTATCATCTGCGCCGCGTTGACCCCGTCGGGGAAGCAAAGGACTTCGGTTCCGCCCGGGGCGAACTGCCCCATCGCGAAGCCGTCCAGGAACCCCTGAACATAGCTCATGCATCGGGTCGCGTCGACCGCTCTGCTATCCGAGATACTCTTGCCGTCCCCCACATCGACCGCGGCCTGGCACACAGGAAGGAGGTCGCCGCCGTCGATCCCTCCCCAGCCCTTGGAGTGATCCGTCGCGCCGGCACGGGCGATGGCTGGGCACGCTAGTAGGATGAACCAGACGAGCATCGACCGTCTCATGTCTGACATTTGAACACTCACTTTCAGAAAGTCAATTCCATTCGGGGCGTGGCCAATCCTTTCTGGACAATTTTACTCCGACCCTTCGGCTGGGCTCGGGGCGATCCCGGACTGGAGTGGACCCCAAAACTGAGACATGGAAAATGGTGACAGTTCTCGAGAGGAGAACGCATGTCACAACAGAAGCAGGTTGAGTACGCGATGGAGTTGAAGTTAGCGGCCGTACGGCGGGTGCGGGC